>BNJU01000175.1_pt1 | contig 270785 bp, 363 predicted proteins | sample 8539281 | NCBI WGS metagenome assembly BNJU01 (sample SAMD00202456, study PRJDB9452) | human saliva metagenome | isolation source: human saliva | place: Japan
AGCCAAGGCAAACTGGGCATACATGTGTATTTTTGGTCGCCACCGAATTCAGTAGTACAACCACAGAATATTTTTAGACTTGGTTTTGAGTTCTGTATGAACCTCTAAACCAATGACTGTTTCGTATTTACTGCTCATAAAGAAACCTCCCCTGTTGGTGCAACTAATTGACAATCAGGTCTAGCTTGTTCGAATGTGAAAGCTGCACGTAACAATGTTTCTTCACCCATTGCAGGACCTAATAATTGCAAGCCGATTGGCAAATTATTGCTGCTCATACCAGCAGGAATACTGATACCTGGAATACCTGCTAAATTAGCTGGAACTGTACAAATATCTTCTAAGTACATAGCCAATGGATCATTGATTTTTTCGCCAAATTTATATGCTGTATTAGGAGCTGTTGGAGCTAATAACAAATCAACCTTGGAGAATGCTTCATCAAATTCATTTTTGATAACGCGACGTACTTTAAGAGCTTTCAAATAATACGCATCATAATAACCAGCGCTCAATACATAAGTACCGAGCAAGATACGACGTTGTACTTCTGGACCAAATCCTTCTGTGCGAGATTTAGTAGACATTTCTACCAAATTATCTGCAGGCACACGCAAACCATAGCTTACACCATCATAACGAGCTAAGTTGGAACTTGCTTCTGCCAATGCGATAATATAGTACGCAGATAATGCATATTTTGTGCTAGGCAAGGAAACCTCAACGATTTCAGCACCTAATTTTTTATATGTTTCAATTGCTTCATCAATAGCCTTGCGTACTTCTGCATTAAGACCATCGCCAAAAGAATTCTTTTGGTACACCAATTTTTAAATTCTTAACATCGTTCACAAGCGCTTTTGTATAATCTACACGTTGACCTGGGATAGATGTGGAATCTTTTGAATCATGACCGGCAATGGCATTTAATACCAATGCAGCATCAGTTACATCTCGCGTAACAGGGCCAATTTGGTCCAAAGAAGATGCAAAAGCGATTAAGCCATAACGAGATACATTGCCATAGGTTGGTTTCATACCTACTACGCCGCAGAAAGATGCTGGTTGACGAATAGAACCACCTGTATCAGAGCCTAATGCCCAAATAGCAGAACCGCTAGAAACAGCCGCCGCACTACCACCAGAAGAACCACCTGGTACGCAGTCCAAACTCCAAGGATTAGCCGTTTTTGCTAATGCAGAGTTTTCTGTAGAGCCACCCATGGCAAATTCATCCATATTGAGTTTGCCCAAACTAACATAATGATTAGCATTGAGTTTTTCAATAACAGATGCATTATATGGGGGAATAAAGTTCTCTAACATTTTAGATGCACAAGTTGTAGGGTGATCCTTGATACAAATATTATCTTTAATCGCACCTGGAATACCTGCTAATGGAGAAATAGTTTCCCCTTTAGCAATGGCTTCATCTACTGCTTTAGCAGATGCTAATGCTAATTCGTGGGAATCAGACAAATACGCATGTACTACTGGCTCCACTTTTGCTTTGTGACTAATTACTGCATTTGTTAATTCTACAGCACTGATTTCTTTATTTACTAATTTAGTGTGTAATTCATGAATTGTTGCCACAGTGAAACCTCCTATTCTTGTACAACGCGTGGTACTTTAAAGTATCCGTCTTCTTCTTCAGGTGCATTAGACAATGCCAAATTATGATCTAAAGATGGTTTTAATTCGTCTTCTCTCAATACATTATGTAAAGGAACAGCATGAGCCATTACTTCTACATCGTCTAATTCTAATTCATTTAATTCTGCTACATACGTTAAGATATCTGATAGTTCCTTCTCAACACTAGCCATTCTATCTTCTTTTACTTCTAATCGGGACAGTAAAGCGATTTTTTTAATTTCCTCTTGGCTGATTTTCATCGGTCCACATCCTTTCATATCTTTTAATTATAAAGCATATGACATATATTTTCAAAATATAGGATTAGTTTTCACCTAAATCTTTAAGTAATTCTATAAATTCTTCTTCATTGATAACGCGAATACCAAGTTCGTTCGCCTTTGTCAGTTTACTACCACTATCTTCACCAGCAACAACAAGCGTTGTCTTTTTAGATACTGAACCCGTTACCTTAGCGCCATGTGCTTCTAGTATTTTACCAGCTTCACTGCGGCCCATAGATTCGAGTTTACCAGTAAGAACAACGATTTCCCCATCCATTTCATTACCAGCTGCCTCTTGTACATCTACGTTCATTTTTAAACCGGCTTCGATTAAGCCATTGATAATTTCAATATGTTGAGGATCCTCACGATATTCGATAATGCTATCTGCCATAGTTGGACCAATTTCTTCTACCGCTACTAATTCATCTTTAGTAATAGTCAGGAATCTATCCATAGACTTAACTACGTTGGCAATCGTGCTAGCCGCTTTTGAACCTATAAGACGGATACCAAGGCCAAATAACACTCTGTCTAAGCCACGAGTTTTAGAATCAGCGATAGCTTTTACAAGATTATCTGCCGATTTTTTGCCCATCCGGTCCATCGCCATAATCGATTCCGTAGTTAAATGATATAAATCAACTACATTGGTAATCAATTTTTCATTGATTAAATTTTCTACAATGCTTGGACCAAGGCCGTCGATATTCATAGCATCACGAGAAGCAAAGTGAATAATTTGTTCCTTTTCAATAGCTGGACAATGTTTATTGGTGCAGCGAATAGCAGCCTCACCTTCACGGCGCACCGCAGGAGATTCACATACAGGACATTGATTAGGAATGGCAAAAGGAACCTCATTGCCAGTTCGTTTTTCTGGTAATACGCGAATCACCTCTGGAATGATTTCTGCAGCCTTATGAATAACCACGTGGTCACCAATGCGAATATCTTTTTCAGTAATGAAATCTTGATTATGTAATGTAACACGACTCACATTAGTGCCGGATACAAACACAGGTTCTAATTCTCCAGTTGGCGTCAATACACCAGTACGTCCTACATTAATGGTAATATCTTTGATAATTGTTTCTACCTCTTCTGGAGGGTATTTATAAGCCGTAGCCCATTTAGGATCTTTTGCAGTGGAGCCCTAACATCTCTGATCATTCAAAAATCATTGACCTTTAATAACCATACCATCCGTATCGTATGGCAGTTCATGACGTTTTTTTCGCCCCAATAATTAATAGCCTCAATCACGTCATCTACAGTCTTACATACTCGATAATGAGGGTTTACAGAAAAATGGAAATTTTCTAATGTATGCAATAATTCCTCTTGTGTGTGAATATGTGCGCCACTTTCAGAACCGATAGCATAGGCAAAGAACGCAAGATTACGACTTGCTGTAATAGCAGGGTCTTGTTGACGCAAAGGAACCTGCCGCTGCATTGCGAGGGATTGACAAAGGTTGGTAATCCCTTCTTCATCGCGTTCTTCATTGATACGCTTTAAATTCGCTATGTGGCATATACGCTTCACCGCGAATTTCGATAAACTCTGGCGCATTTTCAAGATAAAGTGGGATGGATTTTATGGTACGCACATTGGCTGTTACATCTTCCCCTACCTTACCATCACCACGTGTGACGGCACGAACAAAGATACCATTTCTCATAGTGCAAATTAACAGCTAAGCCGTCAATTTTCAACTCCACCACATAAGCCTTTGTTTGATGTCCCAACTCCTTCGTTACCCGTTGGTCAAAAGCACGCACTTCATCCGCACTAAACACATTGGATAAGCTGAGCATAGGTCTACCATGGACTACTTTTTCAAAGGGACCATCCGCCTTGATGCCAACCCGCTGTGTCGGAGACGATGGCACAATATATTCAGGATGTGCCGTTTCTAAATCAACGAGCTCACGATATTTTTGATCATATTCAAAATCGCTCATCGTCGGATTATCTTTTACATAATACAGATACTGAGCATGAGTCAATTCTTTTTGTAATTGTTCTATTCTATCTTTAGGATTCATAATTATCCTCTATTTAATCATTTAAACGATTGATTTTATGCTAACCTTTTTTCACAGGTGCAAACTTAGCCATAACTACACGTACACCTTGCGTTGGGAATTCGATGGTCAATTTCATACCAGCCCCTTCACCAGATACGTTTACGACCTTACCATTCCCCCATTTACTGTGAATGGCCGTATCTCCCAACCTTCCAATCAGCGATAACTTCATTGCGAATAATCGGTTTTGTTACAGGACGACTTGTAACAGACATATGTCTTGGTACAGTTTGTTTAATATCATCCGGAACTTTCCGTTTTGCCCGCAAACCATCAACAAGTTCAGCTGGGATTTCATCTATAAAGCGGGATGGTAAATAACTGCTAGTACGACCAAATACAGTACGTGTTGTAGCATTAGAAATATATAATTCCTGTTCAGCACGCGTAATGCCTACGTAGGCTAGACGTCGTTCCTCTTCGATTTCCTCAGGGTTCATCAAGGTACGGCTATGAGGGAACAAGCCCTCTTCTAAGCCACCAAGGAATACAATAGGAAACTCAAGGCCTTTAGCGGCATGCAATGTCATCAATGTAACCTTAGAATCCTCTTGTTCAAAAGAATCTACATCATTAACAAGAGCCACTTGTTCCAAGAAATCTTCGACTGTACCAGTTGGATTCGTATCTTGAAAGTCCTTAGCCACGGATAGTAACTCACCTATATTCTCCGCACGAGCTTGATCTTGTGGATCTGTACTTTCCTCTAACTGATATAAGTATCCTGTTCTATCAAGAATAGCTTCTAAGATATCTAAGACGGATTTATCATCCATTTCCGCAACAAGAGTAAAAATAAGAATACCAAACTCTTCTAACTTTTCCTTAGTTTTACCCTTAATACTATCTACGAGATGCAATTGAGTTAAGGTCATAAATAAGGATGTACCATTTTCACGAGCATAGTCCTGTAATTTAGAAACCGTTGTAGCACCGATACTACGCTTTGGTACATTAATAATGCGCAATAGACTCAAATCATCAAAAGGATTATATAATACGCGCAAATAAGCTAGCACATCTTTAATTTCTTTTCTATCGTAGAACTTTGTGCCCCCTACCATAGTATATGGCAAAGCACGCTTAATCAACGCTTCTTCTAGTACACGGGACTGGGCATTAGTGCGATATAAAATGGCCATATCACCATAAGGTACACCGTGGATATCGTGTTTTTTTACGATAGTATCACCTATGAAAGCCGCTTCTTCATGTTCAGATTGAGCTGTAAAATGTTGAATTTTAGCCCCTTCTGTTTTATCAGTCCAAAGGTTCTTTTCAGGACGGCCTTCATTATTATCAATAACGGCATTAGCCGCATCCAAGATAATTTTTGTAGAACGATAATTCTGCTCTAATTTAATGGATGTACAATTTGGATAATCCTTTTCAAAATCGAGGATATTTTGAATATCTGCACCACGCCATGCATAAATACTTTGGTCAGCATCACCTACGACGGCGATATTCTTCCAATGCGATGATAACAAATAAGCCAATAAATATTGAGCATGGTTTGTATCTTGATATTCATCAATCATGACATACTTAAAACGTTTGCTATATTTATCTAATACTGTTGCATTAGATTGTAGTAATTTTACAGCTACTAATAATAAGTCATCAAAAGTCTAACGCATTATTTTTTTACGTAACTCTTTTTCATAGTATTCATAAACATCAGCTACCTTTTTGTTGGTAAAAAGTCCCGCGCTTGTTTTTCTAAAATCAGAAGCAAACATCAATTTATTCTTTGCATCTGAAATAGCGCTAATCATAGCTCCCACAGGGATAATATTTATCATCCAAATTAAGAGCCTTTAAAGCTGCCTTTTATAACAACCTGTGAATCTGATGTATCATAAATTGTAAAATTGCTATTGTATCCTAAAAAAATTATCTAATTCAAAGCGTAAAAAAATTTAGCACAGAAACTATGGAATGTACTTAGCCAAATACGATTAGCAACATCCCCCACAAGTCCTTCAACACGACTTTTCATTTCTTTAGCCGCTTTATTGGTGAAATGTAATGGCTAAGATTTCATAGGATTTACACCTTGCGCTAATAAATATGCTATACGTACAGTTAATACCTTTGTTTTTCCCTGACCCAGCACCTGCTAAAAATCAATAGTGGTCCTTCTGTATGTTGTACAGCTTGCTGTTGCTCCCGATTCAAGCCATCTAACAATGATTGCATGGTATCTCCTTATCTATAACATAAAATGAGTAATTATAAATTGTCATCATATAATAAAAAAACGTTGCAAGAGCAACGTTTTTTTATTACCATATATGTCGATATCCTTTATTATTTCATAGCTCCTAAAATTGGAGGTACAATTTGTTTCTTACGGGACATTGTATTTGGTAAGAATACAGCATTATCTTTTTACATCTTTACCAAATGCGTTAACTACAACGGATTCTACATCACCGCTATAGATCAATGTTGTGCTTTCATCAAGAATATTGGTAACCATAATATAGGATGCAGCATAGCCATTAGCTGTACGAAGAGCTTCTAGAGCAGCTACTAATTCAGCTTGTTTAGCCAATACATCAGTTGTATCCATTACAGAAATTTGACCAATAGAAATCGTTTGACCTGCTTCAGAGAATTCCTTCATATCAGTACGCACGATTTGATCATTTGTTAAATCAGAAATATCTGCGCCAGCTTTCAACATTTCTAAACCATAAGATTCAATATCTACACCAGCGATGGCAGCTAGTTTATGAGCCATTTCTTTGTCTGTTTCTGTACATGTTGGAGAGCGGAACAATACAGTATCAGAAATAATAGCAGACAACATTAAACCTGCAATATTTTTAGGAATCTCTTGATTATTTTCAATGTAAAGTTTCGTCAAAATTGTATTTGTACAACCTACTGGTTCCATGCGAATAAATACAGGACCATCAGTTTCAAAATCACCTATACGATGATGATCGATAACACCACACATGTTCATAGATTTATAGCCATCAATAATTTGTTTTGATTCATTGTGGTCAGTCAGATATAAATTGCCACCATTAGGAGCAAAATCTTCCCAATTAGTTACGATTTGTGGATGTTCAAAACCAAAGTGAGCCAAAACATATTTAGTTTCTTTGTTAGCATCACCAGCACATACAGGAGTAGCAGCTGTACCCATTTGTGTTAATAAATTAGCATATGAAATAGCAGAACAAATAGAATCAGTATCAGGACTTTTATGACCAGCCACAAATGTTTTTACTTCACTCATGTTTATACCTCTTTTATATAAATATTTCACAATATCGCCCATGCGATAATTAAATCATTTTAACTATCATATTATACCACAAAACATCTAAAAAAACACGCCTATAAGCTATGCTATAAGCGTGTTTTATTTGTGTTATGAAATTTGGATTTAGTGATTCTTTTTACGTTTTCGTAAAGAATCCAGGACCAATCTTTTCAATGATGATGAAAAGCATTGGAATGATAAAGATACCAAAGAATGTAGCTGTTGTCATACCTGCTACTACCGTGATACCCATTGATGTACGAGCACCAGAACCGGCACCAGTGGAAATTGCCAATGGCAATACACCAAAGATGAAGGCAAAGGATGTCATCAAAATTGGACGCAAACGAATCTTAGCTGCTTCGATAGCCGCATCGACGATATCCATACCGCGTTCATCTACACGAATCTTCGCATACTCGATAATCAGAATGGCGTTCTTCGCCGCCAAACCTACCAAGGTTAATAAACCGATTTGCATGTAAATATCATTTGCTAATTGGAATCGACCGGTAAAATTCAACAAGAATGGTACTAATGCAGCACCAATCATACCAGATGGTACAGAGAATAGTACGGCAAATGGAACCTTCCAGGATTCATACAATGCAGCAAGAATTAAGAATACAAATGTCAAACCAAGACCTAGAATTAGGAGTGTTTGAGAGCCGGCTTTTAACTCTTCACGTGTTTGGCCGCCCCAATCATATGTATACCCTTGTGGCAATGTTTTAGCAGCTGCATCTTTCAATGCTTGGATGGCATCACCAGAGGAGTAACCATTAGCGGCAGAACCACCAATTTGGACAGCCATGGCATTATCGAAACGCGTAATAGATGATGGTGTACCAGTTTTTTCTTTCGTAATATAGTTAGCAACGGAAACCATTTGTCCCTTGCTATTACGAACTGCTAGCATATTCAAGTTATCTGCATTTTGACGGAATGCGTCATCTGCTTGAACAATAACCTTATAGTTTTTACCATATGATGTATAATCGTTAACTTGGATACTACCATAGAAGCCTTGCAAAGCAGTAAAAATATCAGGCAAGCAACACCGTCTTTAGCTGCTTTTTCTCGATTAATTTGGAACTGCAAAGAAGGTGTAGCAGTATCAAATGTAGTATACACTGTTCGGATAGCTGGGTTAGTACGAGCTTCTGCAATGAAAGCTTGTGCCCGTTCAGCCATTACCTCTGCACTATCACCAGATTTATTGATGATATACATTGTAAAACCACCAGTATTACCAAGACCAGGAATAGATGGAGGATTCAATGCTACTACACTCGCTTCTGGTACATTTTTAGCAGCAAAGCCAAATACAGCACCAACCATGGCATTAACAGATTGATCAGAAGACTTACGTTGATCCCAATCTTTCAATACTGCAAAGGAAGCCCCAGCACTTGATTTTTGACCGCCACCTAAAAGGTCAAAACCAGAAACGGTAAATACTTGCTCTACATTATCTTTAATACCCGGTGTCTGTTCTAAGAAATCTTTGATTTTATCAAGAGTTTCTACGGTACGAGCAGACGTTGCACCTGGTGGTTCATTTACTGCAATTAAGAAATATCCACTATCTTCTGCAGGTACGAAACTTGTAGGCAAGAAATGGAATACAATACCTGTACCAGCTGCAAAGACCAATAGTGTTATAACAGTTAAGCTCAAACGATGACTCAAACGAGCTAATACTTTACCATACCAATCACTAAAGCGTTCAAGACCGCGATTGAATTTATTAAGTTGACGGTGAACGAAATCTTCACGTTCTTTTTGTACATGTGATTTTAACATGGTCGCACAAAGTGCAGGTGTTAACACTAATGCTACAATAGCAGAAATAGCTACAGATACAGCAATCGTCAAAGCAAATTGCTTATACAATATACCAGTCATACCCCCCATAAACGCAACAGGTAGGAATACAGCAGCCAATACAAAGGCGATACCAACAACTGGACCCTGTACCTTTTTCATGGCCGCAATGGCAGCTTCTTTTGGGGCTAAGCCATTATATTTTAATTCATATTCAACGGCCTCTACTACTACGATAGCATCATCGACGACAAGACCGATGGCCAATACCATGGCAAATAGAGTCAATGTATTGATAGAGAAGTCCAACAATACAAACGCACCGAATGTACCGAGTAGAGATACAGGAACCGCAATCATCGGAATCAATGTAGATCGCCAAGATTGTAAGAATACGTACACGACGATAAGAACAAGTACTAATGCTTCAAAGAATGTATGCTCTACTTCATTAATAGAAGCACGTACGAATTTAGTATTATCTACAACTTCATGATATTCCAAATCTTGTGGGAACGATTTAGATTGTTCTGCTAAGATTTTTTGAACATTTGCAATCGTTTCTAACGCATTCGCATCATTTTGTAAAGAAACAGCAAAACCAGCAGTTGGTCGATGTTCAACAAATAGAACTTCACCAGATTTTGCATTTTTATCACGATAGGAAGCTTTCGGAGTAAAATCATAACCCTTAGCCCCTACATCAATACGAGCAATGTCCTTTAAATGTAATACGGTACCATTAGAATTTTTGATAACAATATTGCCAAATTGTTGCTCTGTTACAAGACGACCATCAATTTTAATCGGATATTGGAATGCTTGTTCCCCATTTGTAGGGTTCTTACCAACTGTACCAGCTGCAGCTTGTACGTTTTGACTCTTAATAGCAGCTGTTACCTCTGAAAGAGTAACACCTAATTTTTGCATCTTACTAGGATCCAACCATATGCGCATTGCGTAGTCGGAACCAAACTCTTGAACAGAACCAACGCCTTTTACCCCTTTAATGGCATCCATCAAATAGTTAGTACCATAGTTTTTAAGGAATGTACTATCAAATGTACCATTAGGAGAGTTCAAGGAGAAAATATATGCCATATCACCGGATGATTTCGTAGTTGTTACACCAACTTGTTGAACCTCGGATGGCAATTGTGCAAGTGCTGCTTGTACACGGTTTTGTGTATTAACCGTGTCCATATCGGCATCGCTGCCTTGATTAAATTGGAGTGACAAGGAATAGGTACCATTACTGGAACTTGTAGACGTCATAAAGTCTAAATCCTGAACCCCAACGATTTGTGTTTCAATAACACTAGCCACAGTATCATTTACGACTTGAGCAGTAGCACCTGTGTACGCAGTGCTAACTTGTACTGATGGCGGAGAAATTTGTGGATATCGAGCTATCGGAAGGTTAACCATTGAAATAAGGCCAGCCAATGTAATCATGATGGCAATAACAATGGCAAAGATAGGTCGATTAATGAAAAATTTCGACACGTCTTACCTCCTATTGTTTAGCTGTTTCAATTTGAGATTTAGTTAATTCTGTAGCCTGTACCTTTGCACCATTTTTAACCTTAGTCAAACCATCTACAACGATTTGATCGCCATCAGCAAGACCAGATTTAACAATTGTGAAAGCCCCAGTCGTACCACCAAGTTCAACAGCCTTTTGAGATACTGTACCGTCTTGACCAATTACGTAAACAAAGTTTTTTTATCCATAATTTGTAAGATTGATTTTGTTGGTATTAAAAATTGCATTTGATAGTTTTTTTCACCAGGAGAAACAATAGTAGCAAACATATTTGGTAATAATAGATGATCTGGATTAGGGAAGGAAGCTTTCAATACGAGTTTACCAGTAGAACTATCTAATGATCTTGCAGCTTGTACAACAGCACCTACACCACTTTTATATTCCTCACCATTAGCAAGGAGTAATTTTAGGTTAGTACCACTACTTTCATCACCAGAACGAGTATTCATGAAGTCTAAGTACTCTTGTTCTGTCATGCTGAATTCAACAAAAATAGGATCGATAGAATCTATAGTCACCAATGTAGTGGACCCAGCATTAACAAATGTACCTAAATCGACATCATCCATGCGTAATGTACCAGAGTATGGAGCATAGATGATAGTATCACCCAAGTTATCTTGTGCAATTTTCAATGCTGCTTGTTGCGCTTCATATGCTGCCTTAGCTTGCTCAGTCGCTGAGCGTTGTGTATCAACACGTTGACGCGCAATCGCATCTTGATTTGCCAATACTTCATAACGATTCAAATCTAGCTCAGCATTTTGATAATTTGCATTTGCTTGTGCCACATTTGCTTCTGCTGTTGCTACACTAGACTCATATTGACGAGAATCAATTCTAAATAGCGGTTGTCCCGCTACAACTTGGTCCCCACCCTTAACAAATTTTTCAACAACATAACCAGTTACACGGGCATGAACAGCTACAGAGTTCTCTGCTACAACTGTACCTGTAAATGTTTGGTCCACTTGTGCATTTTGCGAAACCACTTTATAAGAGTTTACGGCAACATCTGATGCTTGCTGTTGTTGACTACCACAGCCTGCTACCAGTAATGCGGATACCGCCAATACTGCTAACATGCGTGAATAACGAGACTTCATTACATGTTCTCCTTTTCATAACACAAAATCTATAATATCCAAATTCATAAATATCTCAATTTATTGTACTTGATTCCAAGTCGATAGTCAAGATTTCTATATACTATAAACCTTGATAAAACCTAGATTTTATCTATGTTTTTATTCGTTTAATTGTGTGCAATTTCACTCTATAGATTCTTGACATAAGTAAAGAATTTGTGAACAAAACAAAAATACCGAGAATATGAATCAATTAATATGATACATATTCGTCGGTATATACACATCTGATATGGTGGAGATGAGGAGAGTCGAACTCCTGTCCAAAAGCGTTGCCATATAGACTTCTCCGAGCGCAGTCTATGATTTACATCTCAAGTACCTTTCGCACACAGACAAACTACAGTACTCCAGTTCATGTTGTCTCGCCTAATTCATATGAACGACTAAATTAAGCCAGCCTACGGTTTGACGTCCATTCACACTTGGTAGGCACAAGTATGAAAGGACGTAGCTTATGCAGCTAATGCAAAATTTTCTTCTGCGTTTAAATGTTTTCCCACCGTTTAACGGCCCAATGGAACGCCGACTCGCTATCTATACCACACTCGCCCCTGTCGAAACCTTTACATCCCCATGGGTTTGTTGGTCTAATTATCATACCCCTATTACATCTTCATGTCAACCCTATCATATATTCATATCAACTAGTAAATCCCTAAGAGTATTGGCTACATAATCAAGTTGCTCTTGACTATGAGCGGCTGTGACGGTCATGCGGAGTCTACTTTCACCAACGGGAACAGTCGGTGGACGTATAGCGGTAATAATGATACCTCGTAACTCTAATTCATATGCTAGTGATAAAGCCCTCTCATTATCCCCCACAATAATTGGAAATATTGGGGTTTCATCATCACATTCAATTCCCATTGACTGTAATTTATTGGCCATATATGCGGTGTTTTCATTTAATTGTTCCACTACTAGTGGTTCATTTTTAACAATAGTAAGTGCTTCTAAGGCGGCTCCGATATCAGCAGGTGATAATGCTGTAGAGAATATAAAGCTTCGACTGTAATTAACTAGATATTCAATTAATTCCTTGCGCCCCGCAACATAACCACCAACAGAACCTAACGCCTTACTCAATGTACCAAGTTGTACATCTACATCGGTAAGTCCAAAATGATGTGCTGTACCTCTGCCATTGCCTAATACACCTGTAGAATGAGCATCATCAACCATAAGTAGAGCATTGTATTCTTTTCCTAACTCATATAGTTTATCCAATGGTGCAATATCTCCATCCATACTAAATACACCGTCGGTAATAATCATTTTATGAGAGGATTTATAATTCTTAAGAATATGCTCTGCATGCTCTATATCTTTGTGATTATACCGTTCAATACGAGCCCCACTAAGACGACACCCATCAATGATACTGGCATGGTTCAATTCATCGCTAATGATGATGCTATTTTTATTCATCAGCGCCGTAATCGTCCCTACATTAGCCATATAACCAGTGTTAAATACAAGTGCTTGCTCTGTATGTTTAAAATCTGCAATACCTAGTTCCAGTTCGTTAAACAAAGGGAATGTACCAGATGTAAGTCGGGCTCCACCAGAACCAGTTCCATATTGTTCAACCGCATATTTAGCGGCTTGTTGAACACGCAAATCATGGGTAAGACCTAAATAATTATTAGACGCCATCATAATAAATTCTTGATTATTACGTTTAACGCGTACAGCATCTATCGGCTCATAGACCTTAATACTTCTTTTATTCTGTTCTTTTTCTTTCGCTTCTAACTGGGCCCTAAAGTTTTGATAATAATCCACGTTACCACCGTACCAATACTGTTATATTCTCTAAATAATCAACAATTTCATGAATAGGCCTGTTTATATCAACAAAAAATACACGACCTCCAATAGGGTTCCCCATATCCTTCATATTAGGAATGCGATGATATACACCATTACAAGCTACATATCCTACTGTATAATCTGGATCGTCGGACCAACAAAGTTCGCCCACAATCCCTGGACAAGATTGTACCTTAGTGGCCAGTACGAGAGCTTCACGCATATGTACATTCATAGGTCTTATTTCAGTGCCACATGCATCCATATGACTTACGCGAACACCGCGCATATTGTCTTGGTCTAACCGCACACCTGTATTAGCATCCAGCAAAATAGCGCCACGCATATTACCTGGTAATTGTCCAAGTTCCGTGAAAGCCTGTTCTACGGCCTTATTGGTCACAACAGACTGTAATAACTCTTTTGCTAATTCATGCGATTCTTTTACAGACTCAGTCTGATGTTCATCAATAGCGATACAATCAACGTAAGCAATATCTTCATCGTGAACCGCATCTATACGAATATTTATAAAATCTGACTTGCCTTTACTATGCTGCAATGCACGATGAATTAAAGAGGCCGCTACAGATTCTAAATCATGTTCTTCTACTATGCGTTCAGCACCTGATATATGGCGGCCTCCTTCTTCATGCGGACCACCTTCTGCACCACGCATACGAATACTGTATAACCCCATCATCGCACGACCTTTCGTGGTGCACTATGTATAGCCATTGACACAACCTTTTTAAATACGGCCGTCATGATAGGTGCCATGATAGCAGTAAAAATCATACCAGGTACAGCAAGCATAACCATGGCAAGAGCTCCTTTACCAACATAGACGGATAGAGTTAATCGAGCTACCGTCGAAGCAATAGGACCACTTAAAATAACGCCAAGCATATGATTTTTGCAAATCCACAATAAGAAACCCACAACTAATCTAAATTGCATAGCAATAGCAACACTTAGAAAATTTTGTGTCCCCAATGCTAATCCGATAAGGCTGGATAAACAACCGCTGATGATATACTTTTTAAACCCAAATGCCGCACAAATAGCAACAGCTAAAGGTGCCGATAGCTGAAACTCAATGCCAGGCACAAGATTAGGAATTTTGATAGCACCCAAAATTGTTATCATCGCTGTTAGAATACCGATTTCTGTGATTTGACGAACTTTGACTCATTTGCTACACCTCATCATGTACATGCATTGTTAACTATAAAAATCTATACTTTGTTTACATTATATGAAAATTATGTGATATTTTATCAACCTATATTTAAATCAATAAGTTTACAATATACATAAAAAAACAGGGACTGAAAAACAGTCCCATAAACATAGTTTAAAAATTGATTGTATTAAAAACCTGTAATACAGAGCCATAATAGGAATTAAAATCTGCTGTAAAAGTATCCGCCATTGTACAAGGCATTGATATACGAATACAGAGATGTAGCATTCGTCATGCCATCCTCTCTATAATAGGTTAGATAATTACCAAAATAATTGGCAAAATCAACAAAATCAGTAAAATGTCTCCAACTACCATCTGATGCTGTAACACCGCCTAAATTATAGTGAGTGGCTTGTAGTTGAGATGTAAATCCACCAGTTTCAATGTACCATTGAGTATATATAAATTTAGGATCTACATGCACTCCGTTTTCAGCTGCTTTTTGAGCTGATATTTTTGCCAAACTATAAAAGTATTGATTAACTTCCACTAAACATCCTCCTATTATATATCAGTATTTTTGTTGTTCTTTCAAACGTTTAGCAATATCTCGTTTTGCATCTCGTTCCGCCATATCTTGGCGTTTATCGTAAACTTTTTACCTGTCACAAGGCCTACGGTTACCTTTACATATCCACGACTAAAATGAAAGTTCAAAGGAATTAGAGAGAATCCCTTTTCTTTCACTTGTTGGAATAATTTTTTTAATTTCTGCTTTATGCATCAATAGCTTTACGAGTTCGTTCAGGTTCGTGATTAAAGCGATTCCCTTGCTCATATGGGCTGATATGAACCCCATAGAGAAGCATTTCCCCCTTATCAATACGAATAAAGCTATCTTTAAGGTTCAATTTACCTTGTCGAATCGATTTGATTTCTGTTCCTGTCAATGCGATACCAGCCTCATAGGTTTCATGAATATTAAAATCATGACGTGCCTTGCGGTTATCAGCAATTAATGATGGAGCATCTTTCTTTGCCATAGTCACCTCACAATACGTATTAATATATATTCTTATCGTTTACGTTTTTTTACTTTTCTTCTTAGAATCTTTACGACCCTTTTTAGATTTTTTCGGACCAGATGTGTTAGAACGTTTGTCTCTAGTTTTTGAAGATTTACTTTGGCCCTTGCCTCTTCGTTTTAATTGCTTTGAAATACCAGAACGCCCAAATGGTTTCTTTTCCCTAGCACCTACATAGCCTTCAGAATTTTTCATTATTTCCTGAATTCTCATGAGATTGTCTACTTCGCCTAGAACAAAGTCGATTTGACGCTTTTCTACATCGGCTTTCACCAGTGTAACCGTTACGGTATCACCTAAATGATAGATTTGACCCGTGCGCTTGCCAACTGATAGGAAATGTTCTTCATCGTAAAAATAGTAATCATCAGTCATCATATTCATATGGACAAGACCATCGATACCATTATCTAGCTCTACGAAACATTCCAAAGGACGTGATGCTAGAAATTTTGCCTTCAAAGACTTCGCCAATAAATGGAACCATGTATTGGGTTTTCTTTAAATCGACTGTGTCGCGCTCAGCAGCTACAGCCACTTGTTCACGTTCTGAAGAATGCACAGCAGCACGTTCTAAAAAAATTCTGTTTTAGTATCGCGGTTTGCATATCCATCAGGCCATCCCATATCAGCTTTTAATAAGCGATGTACCATGAGATCTGGATATCTTCTAATAGGCGATGTAAAGTGTGTGTAGCATTTCGAAGCCAACCCAAAATGACCTGCATTATCTATGCTATATTTAGCTTGTTGCATGGAACGCAATGTCATGATTTGTGCTACTTGTTCAACATCAGTTCCCTTAACAGCATCGAGAATTTGTTGGAACACACGAGGTTCCAATTCATCGAGTCGCAATCGAATATCTTGACCTAAATAATTGAGTACCTTTTGATACATACTCATCTTTTCTTCGCTCGGTGTTTCATGGATACGATATACACTCGTACGGTTTGTATTCTTTAGATGAGTAGCTACCGTTTCATTAGCTATAAGCATACATTCTTCAATAAGTCGTTCTGCTAATGTCCGGTCGCGACGTACAATGCGCAATGGTGTGCCTTCTGTATCTAAAAGCACCTTATATTCAGGGAAATCAAAATCCAGTGCACCACGACGACGGCGCATATCATTTAAAGTTTTTGCGATGTCGGATAAATTGTGAATCATCGGCATAAGAGGTGCCAAGTCATCAGGAATAATATCTTCGGTTAATGCTTTATAAATCTCTTTATAACTGCAACGGCGATTCACATGGATGATAGATGGTTGAATCCGATAATTAACAACCTTACCATTTGTATCAATTTCCATCATACAGGTCATGGCATACCGATCTTCGCCAGCGTTTAAGCTACAGATACCATTGGATAGTACCTCTGGTAACATGGGGATAACTCTGTCTACTAGATAGACAGATGTACCGCGTTTATAGGCCTCTCTATCGATAGCCTTTTGTGACACTACATAATGGCTTACATCGGCAATATGTACACCTAGTTCATAGTTACCATTATCGAGTTTACGACCACTTACGGCATCATCAAGGTCCTTTGCATCTTCACCATCGATGGTAACCATTGGCACATCGCGTAAATCCCAACGTTTAGGATCATCTGTAATGGTTGTGTTGATATGTTGACTCGCTTTTCACAACCTCGTCTGGAAAAGAAAATGGCAAACTATAGTTAGCCATAATACAGTTAATATCAAGGCCTACGTCACCTTTATAGCCCAATACTTCTGTAATGACACCTTCTGGTTTCTTATCGCCTTCTGGCCATTTGATAATTTTTACAAGCACCTTAGCACCACTACGAGCATCTAAGGTATTATGTAAGTCAACGTAAATATCTGTTCCCAATCGTTCATCATCAGGGATGACAAACCCAAAAGAATGCTGTCTGTCATAGGTGCCTACAACGGTTTCATTAGCCCGTTCTATGACTTCAGTCACTACGCCTTCACGTTTATGGTGTGAATCACTAGATGCAACAATGCGTACCCTAACCTTATCATTGTGCATAGCAGTTCCCTTATTTTGTTCAGCTATATATACATCTTCTTCATTAGGTGCCGTTATAACAAAGCCAAAAGATTTTCTATACCCCTTGTAAATGCCTTCAATGATTTCTGTATCGTTATTAAACGCATACACATCTCTACGGATAAAGCTTAGACGGCCTTCTTTTAATAGCTCTTTAGCCGCATCCATAAAGGCATCTAATTCACGACCGCCCTTAATATGACAATCCATAGCCGCATCCTCTATATGATATGTATGGGGATAAATAGATTTATAAAAAGCTAACACCTTTTCCTTCATACAAACACCTCCTTTATATATTATTTCGTATAAATTTCATACTAAAAAAAGAAAAGCCTGCTAGGCAGGCTTTCAAATTAGTATTGGTTAATCATTGCCCCTAGAACTAAGCTCAACACAGCAAAGATAATACCTAAAAAGATTGTGCAACGAGCTAAAAACCCGTCTAAACCACGTGCTTTACCGCCGAATGAAGAATCAGCAGTACCAGATACAGCACCACCCATACCAGAACTTTTACTGGATTGAGCAATAACAACCACAATCAATAATACAGACACAATGATTTCTAAAACCATTAAAAAATTTGTCACAATAGTCATCCTTCCTGTGTAGAAACATCTAATACACGATGCTCTAAAAACTTCTCTAATTTACGTTTAACCCTTTGTAAAGCATTATCAATAGATTTGATACTGCGCTCAGTACCTTTTGCCATTTCTTGATATGATTTACCGTCTAAATAACCTTCTAACACTTGCCACTCTAAATCACTTAAAATATGACCAATGTTTTTCTCTATATCATCTAATTCCTCTTGACTGATGATTAAATCCTCAGGATTTGTATTGCGTGCTGATGAAAGCATTTCTAACAAGGTCCGTTCGGATTCTTCTGTGTACACAGGCTTATTTAAAGAAATATAAGAATTTAGTGGTGCGTGCTTTTGACGCGTTGCAGATTTGATAGCCGTAATAATTTGCCTTGTAATACATAACTCTGCAAAAGCACGGAAAGAGGCTAATTTATCATGTCTAAAATCACGAGTAGCCTTATACAGACCAATCATGCCTTCTTGAATAATATCATCTCGATCGGCGCCTACGAGAAAATAGGTACGCGCTTTGGCACGTACAAAATTTTTATATTTATTGACTATATAGTCGATTGCAAACTCATTTTGCTCTTGTTGAGCTATGACCACAACTTGCTCATCGGTCATTTCCTTGAAATTGTAATCGGACTGGCGCATATGAATATTGTTCATAGGTCCTCCATACAATCACATATTGTAGAAATACCAATATATGTTATTATACTTGAATTATATATGTTCTGCAATATTTATGAATTAGAAACTAATTCTCATCACTGCGTTATGTCTATCTGTACTACTTATTTAGTACCTCTACGTATGGCTTCTAATTTTTCAGCCACATCGGGAGCTAAATGGTCATATACTTCATTTCTTCTAAGTACCATTTGATCACGGTGATGCTTTATGAGTATATTGTAATCGTTCCTCTTGTTTTGCAAGACGCACATCATTTTGCAACTCTCTTGCAGGTATCCTAAGGCCACCAGAACCTAATATTTGATTCTGTTCGGCACCATCAGATGTTACAACATACACATTTGTATACTTGCCCTTACGCAAGAATACCTCTCGTTCAATAAAAGAATCTGCCGTTTCACCATCATCAGTATAAACTTCTATAAACCCTTTTGTTATCTCTTCAATGCTCGCTATTGATTTAGTATATTTACCATCAAAAACAAGTATAACTTCATAACCTTTAAATTTACCATAGTTTAGTAACTGATTACGCAATTCCATACGTGCGTGTTCCAAGGATTCATTAGCCAAATTTTTTAAACTTTGCCATGCGAAGATGACATTATATCCATCAACGATTAATATATCCTTTAACATAGAGCACCTCTATTTTGCCTTTCATAGTCCGTTGACGAACTGCTTCATACATAAGAATAGCTGCCGCTACAGATGCATTTAAGGAGTTCAAATTACCATACATAGGAATAGTAACTAGGAAATCACAAGCTTCCTTTACAACGCGACTAATTCCCTTGCCTTCATTTCCGATAACAAGAACTGTAGGTATTGTTAAATCAGCTTCATATAAGGTACGGTCACCTTCCATATGCGCCCCAAGAACCCAAAGCCTTGTTTTTGCAACTGTTTAATCGTTTGAGCTACATTGCCCACTTGGACGAGTGGAATTTGCTCTACTGCACCAGCTGATGTTTTAGCGACTGTAGCATTGATAGGTGCATTATGGCGTTTTGGAATCAATACGGCTGTAGCCCCCACGCATTCAGCGGTACGAATAATAGCCCCCATGTTATGGGGATCTTCTACACCATCTGTCAGAATTAGTAATGGGGGCTCTTGATTAGATTCTTGTAGCACTTCGCCAAGTTCTTTAAACTCTACCGCATTTACAAAGGCAATTACACCTTGATGTGGTACGTCTGTTTCATAGCGATTCATTTGCTTAATAGGTGTAGGGCGTATCTCAACCCCCTTCGATTTTGCAAGGCCTACAATATCTGACAAACCCGTTTTAACCTTATCTTCACTAACTAAAATCCGTTGTATTGAGCGTCCTGCTTTTAATGCTTCTTTTACGGCATTTCTGCCTACAATATAATTATCCATGTGAAAGTCCTCTTAATGTAATAGAATAGGCCTCTTGCATTAACTCGTTAAGGCGGTCTTGCTGACCTGATTCATATAAGAACCCAAGGACTGCTTCAAAGGCTGTACTATTTCGGTATTCTCGAACGGAGCTGCTTTTAGGTACATTCACATTACTATTGCGAGCTCGCCTAGCAATAGTTTGTTCATCTTCTGTAAGAATCGATTCCAATTGTTCAAATGCCTTAGACTGTGATTTTGCGCAAATAAACTCGGTAACTAGAGTATGTAAAACCTGTACCTTAGAAATACTCATTTCTACCACACGTTGTCTAATATACATGGAATAAACAGCATCACCAATATATGCCAACATGACAGCATCTGAAGCTATCACTTCAGATGCTGATTTAGGTACAAAAGAGCTATGCTCTGTATCCAAAAGTATTAATTTTTTAATGGCTTCTTGTTTCAAGAATTGAAATTGTTTAAATTTCACGCTTTTTCCACCGTGCTCCTGTTGGAGAATCCTCAATAGTAATGCCAATTTCAGCTAATCGATCGCGAATACAATCTGCCAATGCCCATTGCTTTTGTTCACGGCACGCTTGACGAACAGATAGAATAACATCCATCAATTGTTCGTATTCTGCTGCGTCAGCACCAGTATTACCTTCCCAAGCTTTTTCTAATACGCCAATGACCTCTGTCATAAATTTGAAGATACGTTTTACCTCTGCGATAGCATCTTGGCAAACAACACCTTCTCTACCTGTTACAACTTGATAGTAAATATTAATTTCCTTAGCAAGACCAAACATACTAGATGTAGCTAATGCAGTGTTAAAATCATCACTCATTGCAGCTTCAAATTCTTCTTCATATACTTTAGCCTGTTCTAATAAACGTTCTGCATCTTCACAAGAACCGGGCTCACATTTTTCAAGGTATAATAAATTTTCAATAGCTGTATTAAGACGTTCTAAGGATTTATTAGCTTCTTCTAATCGTTCATCAGAGAAATCCAATGGGCTACGATAATGTGTGCTTAATAAGAAATAACGCAATGCATCTGGACTATATTGTTCTCAAAATATCTTTCACCAAGAAGAAATTATTCAAAGATTTAGACATTTTTTCGGAATTAATCGTAATGAATCCATTATGTAACCAGTATTTTACAGATGGATGATGTCCAGAACAACCTTCGGATTGAGCAATTTCATTTTCATGATGAGGGAATATTAAGTCACTGCCACCGCCATGGAAATCAAACTCTTCTCCTAAATATTTTTGGCTCATAGCGGAACATTCAATATGCCAACCCGGACGACCATTGCCCCAAGGACTTTCCCAGAATGGTTCGCCTGGTTTGGCAGATTTCCAAAGCGCAAAGTCCATAGGATTCTTTTTACGGCCATCGACTTCGATACGAGCGCCTGCCTCCATATCATCTAAGGTACGACCAGATAATTCACCATAATGCTCGAATTTTTCAACGCTGAAATACACGTCGCCATCTAACTCATAGGCATAGCCCTTTTCAATAAGGGTTGCAATCATTTTAATGATATCAGGAATATGTGTAGATACACGTGGATATACGTCAGCACGCTCCACACCAAGTGCATCCATGACTTCAAAGTAGCTATCAATATAGCGATTAGCAATTACGTCCCACGCTACGCCTTCACCATTAGATGTATTGATGATTTTATCATCTACATCGGTAAAATTTTGTACATAAGTCACTTTATATCCTACATGCTTCATGTAGCGACGGATTACGTCCCAAGTTACGAAAGGACGAGCATTGCCAATGTGAGGATGATTATATGGTGTTACACCACATACATACATCTTCGCTTCACCTGGCGTTACTGGAGTAAACACCTCTTTTTGGCGCGTCATTGTATTATAAACTGTAATTTCTCTCATCGTTACCGATGCCTCCATGTCCTATAAAAAAAAAAAGACCTCTCATCTCATACAGAGACGATGGTCCGCGGTTCCACTCTGTTAGGTATCACAAAAATACCCACTCAACGCATAACGGCGCGTGACCGGACAAACCTACCTATAATCGGAATGCCAGCTCATGAATGCATTTCGTCTACCTATCCTTAAACCCTTTCACCATCGGTTCTCGCTAAAAAGTTAGTCGTAGAGTACTTCTTTCAATCTCTGCTGTTAATGTATAACCTCTATTTAGATATGAAAATAATTTTACCAATAATGCTAAAGAATGTCAATAATTACAAGAAAAATCCCTATTCTTCTCCCCCATATATACGCCCATATAGCAACTGTATGAAACATATATTAAGTTATGAGAATAGAGATTTTATCACTCGATATGTTTGATAGCAATTATCAAATATATCAGTGTAGACAGATTAGAAATATTGGTAATTAAGCATACTCTAATTTGTCTTGATCATCATGTTTTCTGCAAATGCCTGCGAAGATAGAACCTGTAAAGTTCTATAGAATATATACAAGAAAGGCTCTCACAACAAAATCGTGAGAGCCTTTGAATAGACATAATATAATGATTATTTAGTTAGCGCACTTACATTGTCTAAGTTATGTAAGCATTTCTCTTTACCTAGTAAGGTAACAATATTATTCAAATCTGGGCCATGCATTTGGCCTGTTAAAGCCACGCGAATTGGCATGAATACAAATTTACCCTTCAAAGCAGTTTCTTTCATAACGGCCTTAATAGTTGTTTTTACGACCTCTGGTGTAATCTCATCAAGTTCAGCCAATGCATTGCGGAACGCATTAAGAACAGTTGATGCAGTTTCTTCGTTCAATACAGCACGCAATTCTTCTTCATGACCTTCTTCAAGGAATACTGTTTCACCCATGAACATACCAACATGGTCCTTAATTTGAGCACCATAGCTAATATGATCACGGAATGTAGTGCATAGCAATGTCAATCGATCGATATCTTGTTGGTTCATGCTATCTGGAGCAAGGCCAACCTCTTTTAAATGAGGTAAGCAAAGATGGAATAATTCTTCATCGCTCAAATTCTTCATGTAATGGAAGTTGATATGATTCAATTTATCGATATCAAATACGGCTGGATTTTTGCTACACGATCCATGGAGAACGCTTGAATCAATTCATCTTGTGTGAAGAATTCCTCTTCCCCTTCTGGAGCCCATCCAAGAAGTGCTAAGAAGTTTACAAGTGCTTCTGGTAAATAGCCCAATTGTTTATATTGTTCAACAGATGTAGCACCATGACGCTTGGACATTTTCTTGTAATCTTTACCGAGAATCAAGGAAATGTGACCAAAAACCGGCACATCCCAGCCAAGGGCTTCGTAGATAGCCATTTGGCGTGGTGTGTTAGATAAATGTTCTTCTGCACGAATTACATGAGTGATTTTCATCATGTGATCGTCCATAACAACGGCAAAGTTATATACAGGAATCCCATCAGATTTAACGATAACGAAATCACCTACACCATTGGATTCGAAGGACACATGACCACGAACCATATCATCGAATGCATAGGTTTTATTCAATGGTACACGAAGGCGAATTGTCGGTTTTCTACCTTCTGCACGGTATTTTTCTTTTTCTTCTTCTGATAAATGGCAGCAATGACCATTGTATTTAGGAGTTTCACCGCGTTCCATTTGGGCTTGACGAACTTCATCTAGTTCTTCAGCGGAGCAGAAACATTCATAAGCTTTATCTTCATCAAGTAAACGTTGTGTTACTTCTTTATATAAATCAAGACGTTCTGTTTGACGATACGGGCCATTTTCACCACCTACATCAACACCTTCATCCCAATTCATACCAAGCCATTGTAAAGAAGCTTTGATATTTTCTTCACTTTCACGTGTGGAACGTGCCAAATCAGTATCTTCAATGCGCAATACAAATGTGCCTTCTTCCTTACGTGCTAATAGCCAGTTAAATAGAGCGGATCGAGCCCCGCCAATATGAAATGGACCTGTTGGACTTGGTGCAAAACGTACCTTCATAATTAAACCTCTCCTTCATATACGGAAACTACCGCCTGTGCTGCAATACCTTCACGACGCCCGATAGCGCCCAGCATTTCATTGGTAGTAGCTTTAATACTAATGCGATCTAATGGGATATCTAAAACGGCCTGTAAATTCGCCTTCATCGTATCGATGTGAGGTTTTAATTTTGGTGTTTCAGAAATAACCATAATATCTATATTATAGGCTTCTAAGCCTTGTTCTTTCAACAGGGGAATTGACATGTTTTAATAAAATCATGCTAGAAATCCCTTTATAAGCATCATCTTCTGGTGGAAAATAATAGCCGATATCCTTTAAACCAGCAGCACCAAGTAAGGCATCCATCAACGCATGAATCAATACATCTGCATCGGAATGACCGTCTGGACCAATGGGTGATTCAATATGAACACCGCCCAAAATGCAAGGACGCCCTTCCTTTAGTTGGTGGATATCATAACCATAACCTACACGCATACGTTGCTCCTTAATGCCTAAATATCGTTTAGCTACCGCTATATCGTTTGGTGTGGTAACCTTGATGTTCTCATAATCACCATCCAAAATATACACATCTTTGCCAATATACTCAACTAAGGACACATCATCCGTCCCCAAATAAGCATCACGCTTAGCCGTTTCCTGAGCCTCTTTGAATATATCTTTTAGAAAACCTTGTGGCGTTTGAATATTCATCAACTCATTGCGATTCAAGGTTTCTAAAACCTGTCCATCGATATCAACACGCTTAATAGTATCTGTAGATGGTACACCAATGGTTACTGCACCATGAATACGAGCACCTTCAATTACAGATTGAAACAACTCAGGCTTTGCTAAAGGACGGGCCCCATCATGAACGAGAATGATATCTGTATCATCACTAACAGCCTGTAAACCTGCATATACAGAATCTTGCCGTTCTTTGCCCCCCTTAATTATTTGTATCGATTTTGAAAGTTGTAATGATTCAATATGTTGATTCATGTAGGATGCTTCACCATCAGCAACAACAAGTATTACTTCATCAATATCCTTAACTTGATTAATATGACTTAACGTCCACTGAATAATTGATTTAGAACCGAGTTTAATAAATATTTTATTCTCCTCATGTCCCATGCGACGACCGGCTCCAGCAGCAAGAACGATACAACTAACCTTACTCATGCTTTACCTCCATCAACACGTGCGAAGATCATGCGTCCTGCACTTGTTTGCTAAAATAGATGTAACCATAACCTCTACCTCTTGTCCCACATAAGGGCGACCATCTTCAACAACGATCATAGTACCATCATCTAAGTATGCCACCCCTTGTTGTACTTCTTTACCTTCTTTCATCACTTGAACGCGAATCCATTCACCGGCAATGAGGACTGGCTTTAATACATTAGCTAATTCATTTAGATTTAAAACCTTAATTCCTTGTACACGGGCAACTTTGTTTAGATTAAAATCGTTAGTCATTAGTTTCCATTGTTTTTCTAAGGCTAAACGCATGAGTTTTGAGTCAACCTCTTGTAAGTCATCGTAATCATCCTCTACAATTTCAATAGTTACCATCTTGGCATCTTGCATCTCTTTCAAAATATCTAAACCACGACGTCCCCGATTTCGTTTCATTGCATCTGCAGAGTCAGAAATAATTTGCAATTCATTTAATACAAATAGAGGTACCACTAATGGACCTTCAATGAAGCCTGTAGCACATAAGTCCTTGATTCTCCCATCGATGATAACAGATGTATCAAGTAGTTTAGAGCTTCCATTATTATCGCTTGCCTTATTGGAACCAAACACCTTAAAGCCTTTTGATTTTTTTGTGCTTAGTTCGCCACGTTTCCATTGTCTCATATAATTCAAGTACATTTCAGGTCCTTTTCGGGCCATTAATCGCACTCCGCTATAACCAAAAATGGCACTCAAAATGATGGAAATATACGGACCTATAATAGGAACTTGATTAAATGCTACACCAATTAAATTAGCAATAATAAGACCAAATAATAAACCAATGGTGCCTGCAATTAACTCTTGATTAGGAATATGGGTCAATACACGTTCCAATCGTCTCGCAATAACTAAACCTTGTTTCAAAATAAAAGACGACACAAAATAGCCGATTATAATACCTAAAATTGTACCCACCACAACTACAGCAATTCGCGCTACTGTTAGCGACATATCACCAAAACTTGCAAAGTGCGTTACTAAATAGGGATCAATAATAGGGGCTAAATTGTCCATGCCTACGTATGCAGCCGTCCCAATAAGGATAGCAATAACATACCGTAAAATGCCATAAATCATGGCAACACCTCCTTTAATACTATAAGAGTTTATATTGTATGAATTAGCCTTCTATGAATTATAGAATGATGTACTATTATGAAAATACGAGCTGCATAGCCTGTGCAATAGACGTAACGCCACGAACTTGAATAGAATCATCATTATGTTTAATTTGTTTATAATTTCCATCTGGAATTATAAACTTTGTAAAACCTAATTTCTTCGCTTCATTAATCCGTTGTTCAATACGAGGAATGCTTCGTACATTACCAGTCAAGCCCACCTCACCAAGAATAATCATATCATGAGGAACCACACGATTTTTAAGATTAGAAACAATAGCTACCGCCATCGATAAATCACAGGCTGGCTCATTAACCTTCAAACCACCTATAACGTTGACGTATACATCCTTATTGCCAAGTGTAAAACCACATCGTTTCTCCAATACGGCTAATAAGACAATTAAACGGTTTAAATCATAACCTATAGCGGTACGTCTTGGCATTCCAAAAGCAGTAGTAGCTACTAAACTTTGAACCTCTACCAAAATTGGCCGTACACCTTCTAGATAAATCATGACGGCGCTACCACTTTCATCATCAGAACGCTCTGCTAATAAAGCTGCCGATGGATTAGCAAGCTCTGTTAAACCATCTTCAATCATCGTAAAAATCCCTGTTTCTGAAGTTGATCCAAAACGATTCTTAATGGCCCGTAAAATGCGGAACTGATAAGAACGTTCGCCTTCAAAATAAAGTACAACGTCTACCATATGTTCGAGCATACGAGGACCAGCTATATTGCCTTCCTTTGTCACATGTCCAATGATAATAGTCGGTATATTCTGTTCCTTACAAAATCGCAATAAACGAGATGTACATTCCCTAACCTGGCTAACACTACCTGGTGCAGCTTCAATATCAGCAGTATACATTGTCTGAATTGAATCTATAACCAATAAAGATGGACTTTGTTCTAATGCGACCTCAAGAATATGGTCTAAGTCGGTATCAGCTATAACATGTAGACGATTGCTATTGATATGTAATCTCTCAGCTCGCAACTTTAACTGTAGTTGCGATTCTTCACCAGACGCATACAATACAGTACCAACTGTATCGGCCACAGTTTGTGATACTTGTAAGAGTAATGTAGATTTACCAATACCAGGATCTCCACCTAATAGCATTAAAGCACCAGGAACAATACCTCCACCAAGAACTCGATCAATTTCCTTGTACGTTGTTGGAATTCTTGACACAGCAGACATCTCAATATCCGGTAAAGCTACAGGTTTTGTTGTATTTTTTCCTACACCACGTACGGTCGGCGTACGACTATGTTTTGTTTCCTTTACCACTTCTTCCACAAGTGTGTTCCATTCACCGCATTGAGGACATTTGCCCATCCACTTAGCAGATTCTGCGCCACAATTATTACAAAAGAAAACGGTTTTAACCTTTGCCATACAACCCCCATGAGTAAAAAAGGTCATGAATGATAATTCACTCATGACCTTATGTGCATAATTTATACTACGGTCAACTATTATCACTAATAGTATACCATTTTTGACATTATATTTTATATAACAGTCTATCAGAAAACGATATTTATTCTCTTTTTATTTAGAAGTTGATACAATAATTTGATCACCTTCAATATCTGCTTTGATTGTAGAACCGTTCTAGTGCTTTGATTCTATCTTTTAATTGAGCTGCTTCCTCTAAGTTCTCATTGCCTATAGCCGATTTCTAGTTGATGCCGTAATTGTTTGATTTCATAATCGCATTTTATATTACATCACTCCTTCCGTAATGTCTCTATCATGGAAGCGTATAGGTTTCTTATGGCATCATTTCTAGATTCATAATCTACATGTTCAATAATACTAGCAAATGCATTATGCATCATTTGGGCCTCACGCTTTGTCATTTTATTGTCTTGTAAAAGTTGGAATAAAGATTGATCAACATCACGTAAATCAATCAAACGCTCTACTCGATTAGGTCCTTCATAAATACGATATGTCGTAACAGCAGGTACCATATCAGATGACTCTGGCTCTAATTTACGAATTAAAATATAGCCACCTAAGCCACGTCTTGACTCAACGTCAAATCCACGTTCATTGGAAAAACGTGTACTCAATACATAGCTAATCTGTGAAGGTGCACAATCTAACTCATCGGCCAACTCATTTCGTTTTAAAATTAAATTTTCTTGTTCTTCTCTTAATTTATTAAGAATAAATTTTTCTATTTTATCAGCTACAACGCTCATAATAACACCTCTTTATCTCTTTGTCTTTTTGTTCTTTCAATATAAGTTTATTATATTTGACTATTTGACCATTGTCAAACAATAAGTCAAATATATTGAGTCTTTTATTTGACTAATCGCTAAATAACTATCTCTAGTACTTATTTAATTCTATCTATAAGAATACATAAATCCGTCTATGAATGGACTAATATATAAATTCAATGTATAATAGTTAAGATATATTATGATGTATACGAAAGAAGGTGCTACAATGGCAGATGCATTAGGTCATCAATTATTACTAGATTTATATTCTTGCAATGAAGAATCTCTCTCTTCCGCTGCAACTGTACAGGAAAGCGTAGCGGCTGCATTTGAATTAGCTGATGTAGAATTAAACGAAATAGACTATCAAGTTATGGATGACGAAATTATCGTATTAGCCATTGCAAAGCAATTTCATTTTACATTGCATGCTTATCCAGAATTAGGCTATGTAGCAGTTGATTTATTCTCCTTCAATCGTGCTCTTCCACTTACAAAATTTATGAAATCCTTACGCCAGTCCTTTGGCTCTGAAAAGGTAAAAGCTACTACCGTACAACGTGGTGACTTTGGCAACGAACGTGATATGAAACCTCGTCGTAAAACAAAGATCACTACATTAGGTCGTGTATTCCGCACACGTATCCAATTAAAACAAACAGGTGGTAAACTAAAAAAACAAAGTGCTAAGGTAATTAAATCATTAGCTAAAAAAAGCGGATTAAAAAAATAATATACAAAAGGCCTGGTTCAAAATGAACAAGACCTTTTACTATGAAAAAAAGCTAGAGAAAACTCTCTAGCTTTTTATTTATGAATCTTTATATAGTATGACTATGTAAGATATAGACTATCTACGAATAAGCATTTCCTCTAAATCTAAAAGTCATAACGATATCATCGGTATCTTCACATAGATACTCTGCATTGGCTTCGATTAATTCTTTTTCTGTACCATAACCATATGTGACACCAATAGAAATACAACCTAATTCATTACCTGATACCACATCGTATTTTCTATCTCCTACCATATATACAAGACGACGTCCTGTATCATCTGTTAATGGATTGCCGCATAAGTCAATCGCTTTTTGAAGAATCTCTTTCTTATGAATCAATCCTTCTTTATGATTAGCACCAACTATTACATCAAAATATGGCGTAATAGAGAAATGGTCTAAAATTTCTCGAGCATATATTTCTGGTTTAGCCGTAGCCAAAGCAACTGTATAATGCTCATTTTTCACCTTTGCTAACAAATCAATAATATTTGGATATAATTGATTTTCAAACTTACCAATAGTGCCGTATCGTTCACCGAATTTCTTATATACTTCTTCAGCTTGCTCTATAGTCATCCCACAATGTTGTTGTAAGGAATCTACAATAGGTGGTCCAAGAAATAATAATTGTGTTTCATATGGTGGTATATCATAACCAAAAGCTTCTAAAGCGAACTCAAGACTTTTTAAAATGCCTTCTTTAGAATCAGTTAGAGTACCATCAAGATCAAAAATTATAGTCTTATTCATAATTATTTCTTCAATGCCTCTTTTAATGTATGCCATGCCAATACTGCACATTTTACCCGAGCCGGCATATTAGAGATATTTTGTAAAGCCATAGCATCTTCTAAATCTTCAAGTTCAGATTCATCAGTTACGTCTTTTTTAATCATACCTAAGAATAATTCTACTAAACGCAACGCTTCTTCTACAGGTTTACCTTTGATAATATCAATCATCATAGATGCAGATGCTTGACTGATTGCACAGCCAGAACCAGTATAGGCAGCATCTTTAATGATACCGTCTTTCACATCAATTTGTAGTGTTAAGTCATCACCACAACTTGGATTGTGTCCGTGCTCGGAAGCGGTAAACTCACTTAATTCACGTTTATTACGTTTATCTTGGTTATGTTCCAAAATAAGTTCCGTATACAATTGATCCATTTCCATATGAATGTCTCCTAATCTTTAAAGCCCATTACTGAACGGACAGTCTTTAATACTTCTAAGAATGCATCTAAAGTCTTCTTTACGGGTGTACAAGTACATGCTAAGGCGTGTTGAAGCAGCTACCTTAAAGAATGCCCCCAATGGTTGTGCACAGTGATGGCCAGAACGCACACAAATACCTTTAGAATCCAAGATAGTTGCCACATCATGAGGATGTACGTCATCGATGGTGAAAGCAATAACACCATGTTTCTCTCTTGGATTAGAACTACCTAGTACTTGTACATGTGGAATTTCAAGCATCTTAGGTAATACATAAGATACTAAACTTTCTTCATGAGCCTCGATAGCATCCATACCAAAAGATTCTAAATAATCAATCGCTGCATGTAAGGACACTGCACCATGAGCATTTGGTGTACCAGCTTCAAATTTATATGGCAACTCATTGAATGTAGTAGATTGTTCTTTTACATATTCAATCATATCGCCACCAAGTAAAAATGGTGGCATTTTTTCCAATAATGCACGTTTACCATATAGTACACCAATACCTTGTGATGCACACATTTTATGACCGGAGAATACAAAGAAATCACAATCTAATGCCTGTACATCCACCTTCATATGAGGCGTAGATTGAGCACCATCAAGAACGACAACAGCACCTACGGAGTGAGCCTTAGCAATTAGGTCTTTCACAGGAAATTCCATACCAAGTACATTACTCACATGAGCAAAGGCCACGATTTTAGTGCTTTCATCGATTTTATCAATTTCACCATCTTTCAAATGGCCAGAATCATCTAAGTACATATACTCAAGGGTAGCACCTGTTTTCTCAGCCACATATTGCCATGTAACAAGGTTTGCATGATGTTCTGCAACAGTTATAACGATTTTATCGCCTTCTGAAAGAAAATTAGCACCATAACTATGAGCAATGAGATTCATAGATTCAGTTGTATTACGGGTAAATATAACCTCTTCTCGTTCACGAGCATTGATAAATTCCACAACGCGATCACGAGCATTTTCATAAGCTTCAGATGCTTCAATAGCGAGAATATGAGATCCACGATGCGGATTACCATTATGATGAAGCATATGATCTGTAAGGCGACTGATTACCATTTGAGGAATTTGTGTAGTAGCACCACTATCTAAATACACCAAGCGATGCCCATTATGCTCCTTCTGTAAAATAGGAAAATCTTTATATGCTTCTGTAATAGGTCTCATACTAATTCCTCTTTAAATTTTATTACGCACTGCAGTCAATGCGGCTTTCTCAATCACTTCATCACCAATTCTATCAATAATTGGACGAATCATAGATTCTACGATGATATGTTTAGCTTCTATCTCACTAAAGCCACGGCTCATGAGATAGAACAATTTATTTTGATCAATTTGTCCTGCACTAGCGGCATGATTCCCCACTACATTATCTTCTTTACATAATAATAAAGGTAAAGAAATAGATTTAACAGTAGGATCTAACAATAAACATGTGTCTTCTTCAGCACCTTCTGAGGCAACAGCACCACGAAGGAAGTCCAATGTACCACGGAAGGATTTTTTTGCAGTATCGCTCAAAGCACCTAAAGTATGGATATCACTGAAGGATTTTTTACCACCATGACTCATAAGCATAGCAATATCGAATTTTTGCTCTTTATTACCTAAATAAGCAATATCATGTACGATTTTACTAGATTGACCTTGTAAATCATGCTCATAATGCAAGAAGTTTTCTTTACCACCAATTTCAACATTGATATATTCAACATCTGCATTATCTTCAAGTTTAGTATAGCGATGTTCGATATGTTGAATCGTATCGTCTAAAAGATTTACTTTTTTAACGACAACCTTAGCATTCGCTTTTACATCATATTCATTAAAATATTGAACATTTGTTGTATTTGCTAAACCGCCATCTAAGAAGAATTGAACCTCAAGTTTTGCCCCTTCTTCTACGATAAATTGGAAACGACTTGCAATACGTGCGCCTGCATCAATACGAATACCTACTATTTCATTAGCATTAGCAGGTACATGTACAGCATAACCTTCTGCACTATTCACTAATTGTGTTAATGCAATATCATTTGCACCTTTATAATTTGGATTTATCAAAGCTGTACCAGTTGGTAATTCACTTATAATCGCATCATTACCTTTTACCAATACAGATTTAGTTTCTTCAGATTCTCCCAAAAGACTTGCTGGAGTATGGTTTACACGCAACCATCTAAAGGTAGGTCTAGGAAGTTCATTAAATAATAATTCGCTCATAGTACCTCCTTAACCGATAGAACCTTCTAATTCAAGATTGATTAGATTATTCATTTCTACTGCGTATTCCAATGGCAATTCTTTAGAAATTGGTTCTACGAATCCACGAACAAGCATAGCACGAGCTTCTTCTTCACTAATACCACGCGTCATAAGGTAGAAAATAGCTTCATCGGAAATGCGACCAATTTTAGCTTCATGACCTAAATCGACATTATCATTTTCTACAATGATAGCTGGAATTGTATCGGATTGAGAAATCTCATCTAACATCAAAGATTCACAAGATACAGTCGCTTTTGCATGTTCTGCTTTAGGACCAATTTTCAAAAGGCCACGGTAAATAGCAGCACCACCAGATTTGGAGATAGATTTAGAATTTACATTACTTGTTGTATATGGTGCATTGTGAACCACCTTACAGCCCGTATCAAGGAACTGACCTTCCCCAGCGAAAGTTACGCCTGTAAATTCAGCATGAGCGCCCTCACCATTAAGAATACTCATTGGATACAAGCAAGATACACGAGAACCAAAGGAACCAGATACCCACTCGATAGTACCACCCTTACCTACAACACAACGTTTTGTATTGAGGTTATACATGTTCTTAGACCAGTTTTCAATTGTAGAATAACGCAATGTAGCATTATCTTTAACGAACAATTCAACTGCGCCTGCATGAAGATTAGATACATCATATTTAGGAGCAGAACAACCTTCGATAAAGTGAACCTTTGCACCTTCTTCTACAATGATCATAGTGTGTTCGAACTGGCCAGCACCTGGTGCATTCAAACGGAAATAGGATTGCAAAGGAATATCCACTTGTACGCCTGCCGGAACATATACAAAGGAACCACCAGACCATACGGCGCCATGAAGAGCAGCCCATTTGTGATCAGTAGGTGGAATCAATGTCATCCAATATTTTTTTACAATTTCTTCATGCTCATGAAGAGCTGTTTCGATATCTGTATAAATAACACCTTGTTTTACAAGGTCTTCTTGTATACTGTGATATACAACTTCAGAGTCGTATTGAGCGCCTACACCAGCAAGAGATGTTTTCTCTGCTTCAGGAATACCAAGACGATCAAAAGTACTCTTAATATCCTCAGGAACTTCGTCCCAATTTTCTTTCATATCTACTTTTGGCTTAACATAGGTATAAATATTTTCCATATCTAAGCCAGAAATATCTGGAATCCAATTAGGAATTTCCATGCGATTATAAATCTCTAAGGATTTCAAACGGAAGTCAAGCATCCATTCAGGTTCATTTTTATTAGCCCAAATTTCACGGATAATTTCTTCTGTTAAACCAGCATCAGCAATATAGGAATATTCAAAATTATTCTTTATATCATAGACGCCACGGTCCATATCCGCAACTTGGGTTTTCTTTCTTTCTTCCATGTTGCCTCCTATGCTAATGCTTTGTATGCGTCGTAACCTTTTTCTTCAATTTCACGAACCAAAGAAGCATCACCAGTCTTAACGATTTTACCGTTGATCAAAACATGTACAAAATCAGGTTTTAATTTTTGTAAAATTTGATTGTGGTGAGTAATGATTAATACTGCGTTGTCTTCATTGTGGAATCGATTAACACCTTCGGAAACGATACGAACTGCATCGACATCAAGACCGGAGTCAGTTTCGTCAAGAATTGCCAATTTAGGATTTAAAATGGCCATTTGAAGAATTTCATTTTTCTTGCGTTCACCACCGGAGAAACCTTCATTTACATAACGTTGTGCGTAAGATGTATCAAAGGATAATTCATCCATTTTTTCTTTCAATTCTTTTTTGAAAGCTAAGGCACGTACATTTTCACCTGTAATAGTGGATTTAGCCGTACGAATAAAGTTTTCTACTGTAATACCAGGTACAGAAATTGGATGTTGGAAAGACATGAAAATACCCGCTTTTGCACGATCATTTACAGCATCTTCCGTAATATCATTACCGTCAAATACAATAGAACCTTTATCAACTGTGTACAATGGGTTACCCATGATAGCATTTGCCAATGTAGACTTACCAGCACCATTTGTACCCATTACAACGTGAACTTCACCTTTATTTATTGTCAAATCAATGCCCTTAAGGATTTTTTTATCTTCTACGGACACCTCTAAATCTTTTTATCTGAAGTAATTCAGCCAAAATATTTCACTCCTTCGTATCAGCAATACTGATTTAAGATTAAAACTTTATATTCACATAGAAAAACGGCGGTACGCACAAAGCTGACACCGCCGTATTATCTCGCCACTTTAGCAAGTATGTGCATAACAATCTACACTCATTATACATTCTTCTCTAAATGATAGCAAGATATTCCTACTAAAATATACAGGAATTAAAAGAATATCAAGTATTACATATATTGATACGTTTTTTATTGGTATTCATTCTCATCTATTTTAATTCTCAATATTAAATTACAGATTAGAAAAAAATCTAAGGTACTAAACAAATCATCATATGTTTCAGCACGACGAATTTGAGTCACAGAACCATCTTTGTGTAATAGCAACTCTGCTGATCGTAATTTACCATTATAGTTGAAGCCCATGGAATGACCATGTGCACCCGTATCATGGATGATAATTCGATCCCCCATATCGATTTTAGGTAATTCCCGTTGGATAGCAAATTTATCGTTGTTTTCACATAAAGAGCCAGTAACATCATATACATGATCCTTAGGCGCATTTTCTTTCCCCATTACAGTGATGTGATGATAAGAACCATACAATGCAGGGCGCATCAAATCAGCCATACAAGAATCAAGACCAATATAATGACGATAAATATCCTTTTTATGAATAGCTGTGGAAACAAGATAACCAAACGGACCTGTTACCATACGGCCACATTCATAAGCTAAAGCAACGTCATTAAGACCATTGGCTACGAGGATAGAATCATATACTTCATGAACACGTTTACTCAATACTTCAAAATCTACAGGTGTTTGCTCTGGTTTGTACGCCACACCTACCCCACCACCAAGATCAATGAAATCTACGGTGATACCGAGTTCTTTTTTTATATCGACAGCAAGGTTAAAACAAATTTCTGCGGTCCCTACCAAGCCTTCAACATCAAGCTCATTAGATACAACCATCGTATGAATCCCAAAGTGTTTTACGCCTTTATCTTGTAATATTTTATAGGCCTCAAATACTTGGTCGCGAGTCATACCATATTTGGCCTCTTCAGGAATACCAATAATTGTATTGCCACCTTCTTTTAAGGAACCTGGATTATAACGTACACAGAATGTATCAGGTAAAGAACCGTGATTCTTTTCTAAGTATTCAATATGTGTAATATCATCAAGATTAATAATAGCACCCAGTTCTAGTGCTTTTTTATATTCTACATATGGTGTGTCATTCGATGTAAACATAATATCGTGGCCAGTAATGCCTACTTTTTCACAGAGCATTAACTCTGCCAAGGATGAGCAATCCGCACCAACTCCAAGATTTTGTAACAAACGCATAATATATGGATTTGGTGTTGCTTTTACAGCGAAGTATTGTTTAAACCCTTTATTCCAAGAAAAAGCAGAAATAAAGCGTTTCATATTGTCTACAATACCTTCTTCATCATAGATATGAAATGGTGTTGGATATTGGGCTATAATTGCCTCTAGTTGTTCAGATGTAAACGGAACAGTTTTTGTATTCATAATACCCTCTCTGCATAAATAAAGACCCATCAAAATGATGAGCCTATATCCTAATTATTTAAATAAAGCTTTATCTAAGCTAAAACGACCAGCCCCAGCAAAGAACAACATAATCGCACCAAAGCCCATTTGAGATGGATAGTCCCAACCGAAGAAATTTCCGCTCAAATGTAAGAGTGTAGCCGTTGCCAATGTACCAATCAGCATTAGAGAACCTATACGCGTAAATAGGCCAAGTGCTACGAGAATACCACCCACCATTTCAGCAAAAGCTGCTATAGTTCCTAGTATTTCATAACCACCAGTTACGCCAAGAGGTGCTAACATAGCCCCAACATTATATAGTCCTTGAGATCCACCTAGCCATTTTAAATAACCATGGTAGAACATAGATGCGCCTATTGCTAAACGATAGAATAATAAGCCAAAATTAATATAATTAGGTTTACTTTTTAAATAAAAAGTTCAACATAGTATCACCTCTACAGTATATAGATAATTTTTCGATGTAATTATTATAAACCGAACAACAACACCTGTCAAACTAAGACTCATTCAAATTCTATAGAATTATACCACAATGTACATACAAAAGCAATTTATCTCTACCTATATAAACCATTCTCATACTATAAAAATATTCCTAATGAACCTGAGAATAAACCATTCTTGATTCATTAGGAATATTATGATACTTAAATTTTTAATTTTTTTAGCGATTGATTACATCATGCCGCCCATGCCGCCCATTGGAGCATAGCAGGAACTGCAGCATTTTCTTCTACTTTATCAGCTACGATAGTTTCTGTAGTCAATACAAGAGATGCGATGGATGCAGCGTTTTGAAGAGCAGAACGAGTAACTTTTGCTGGGTCAACGATACCAGCTTTTACCATGTCGATATATTCTTCAGTCAATGCGTTGAAGCCGATGCCAGCATCAGTATTTTTTACTTTTTCTACTACAACAGAACCTTCAAGACCAGCATTATAAGCAATTTGACGAACTGGTTCTTCAACAGCACGTTTTACAAGGTTGATACCTGTTTGAACATCACCAGTAGCTTCCAATGTATCCAATGCAGGAATGATATCGATGAAAGTAGTACCACCACCAGCTACGATACCTTCTTCTACTGCAGCGCGAGTTGCATTCAATGCGTCTTCGATGCGAAGTTTTTATCTTTCATTTCAACTTCTGTAGCAGCACCTACTTCGATAACTGCAACACCACCGGACAATTTAGCAAGGCGCTCTTGTAATTTTTCACGGTCGAATTCAGAAGTAGTTTCTTCAACTTGTGCACGGATTTGGCTAACGCGTTTAGCAATAACATCTTTATCACCTACACCATCGATGATAGTTGTTTCGTCTTTGGTGATGCGAATTTGACGAGCTGTACCAAGATCAGTAAGTTCTACGGAATCAAGTTTACGGCCCATATCTTCAGTAATTACAGTACCACCAGTCAAGATAGCAATATCTTCAAGCATAGCTTTACGACGGTCACCAAAGCCAGGAGCTTTAACAGCTACAGCTTTGAATGTGCCACGCAAACGGTTTACTACTAATGTAGCCAATGCTTCGCCTTCTACATCTTCAGCAATGATAAGAAGTTCTTTACCTACTTTTACCACTTTTTCAAGTGTAGGCAACATGTCAGCAATAGCGCTGATTTTACGGTCAGTAATCAAGATATATGGGTTGTCCATAACAGCTTCCATGCGGTCAGGATCAGTTACCATGTAAGGGGAAATGTAACCACGGTCGAATTGCATACCTTCTACTACGTTTAATGCAGTTTGTAAGCCTTTGGATTCTTCTACAGTAATAACGCCATCGTTACCAACTTTTTCCATAGCTTCAGCAATTAAGCCACCGATTTCTTCGTCAGCAGCGGATACGCTAGCAACTTGAGCGATTTCAGCTTTACCAGAAACTTTGATGGAGCGTTTTTTAATTTCTTCCACCAAAGTTTTTACTGCTGTTTCAATACCTTTTTTCAAGATCATTGGGTTAGCACCAGCTGCTACATTGCGCATACCTTCTTGAATCATAGCTTGAGCCAATACTGTTGCAGTAGTAGTACCATCACCTGCTACATCGTTAGTTTTAGTAGCAACTTCTTTTACTAATTGTGCACCCATGTTTTCAAATGGATCTGGAAGTTCGATATCACGAGCAATAGTTACACCATCATTTGTGATTGTTGGAGAACCGAATTTTTTATCCAATACAACATTACGACCTTTAGGTCCCAATGTAACCTTTACAGCATTTGCTAATTGGTCAACGCCACGACCCAATGCGCGACGAGCTTCTTCATTAAACAAGATTTCCTTTGCCATATGTATTACCTCCTAGATAGTATCACTATCCAATGTAACGAAATATATGTGCCCTTAGGCAATATAGAATGTATCATTAGTTTTTATAGTCATTATGACTACAAATTAGCAATTATAATACTGCTAAGATATCGCGTTCGCTAATAATCAAGTGAGTAGCGCCATCGATTTCTAATTCGCTACCAGCATATTTTGCAAACATAACAGTGTCGCCAACTTTAACCTCTGGAGCTACGTTGACCATTGTCATATACTTTACCAGCACCTACAGCTACAACTACACCTTCTTGAGGTTTTTCTTTTGCTGTATCTGGAAGGAAAATACCACTTTTAGTTTTTTCTTCTTTTGCTTCTAAACGGATAATAACGCGATCAGCTAATGGTTTTAACATATGATGTCACTCCTTATATATCATTCATTATTTGTTAGCACTCAACAACATCGAGTGCTAATTACAGTATTATTATAACCGATGGTAAAATAATTGCAAGCATTATTTTTGATTTTTTTGACTATTTAGATTTTTTAAAGACTTATTCATATATAAAACGTAAAAAGAACTACCATAAGTTATTCCACTTACAGTAGTCCTTATTAATCTATTTTTTTGCAGTTTGATCAATTAATAATCTACATATATCAGCTATAGAACTTCTCTTTTTCATACTTAAAACTCTAATTCGATTGTAGGCTTCATCCTCACTAATCTTTATATAGATTCATAAGGATACCCGTTGCCTTTTGAATCAACTTACGTTCTTCCAGAGACTTTTCTAGGTCTGCCATTTGTTGTCGTGATTCTGCTTCATCTAAAAAGCGGCCTCGTGCCATTTCTAATGTAGGAATTAATTGTTCCTCTCGAACCGGTTTTATAAGATATCCGTATACACCAGACTCACGAGCCTTTGCTACCAAGTCCTGTTGACTATAGCTTGTAAGAAGAACTACTGGTGCCAAATGATTGTATCCTATTTGACGAGCCGCTTCTATGCCATCTAGCTCAGGCATTTTTACATCCATTAACACCGCATCAGGTTGTAAGTCCTTACACATCATAATAGCCTCTACACCATTGCAGGCTTCCCCCACCACTTCATGTTGTTCGGACTCTAATATATCCCGTAAATCCATTCGTATAAGAGATTCATCATCGACTATCAAAATACGCATTCAATTCTCCTTATGAATATGAATTGTTACGACAACACCTATAGTACCATTTTCAATCGTCATAGTACCTTCTAATTCATGGGTCACCAGATTGTTTATGATTTGCATGCCCAAACGCTTACTTTTAGCCATATTAAAATCTGATGGCAATCCTTTTCCTGAATCGGTAAAGACAATACGTATAGAGTCCTCTAAACTCGATACTTCCACGGAAATCAAACCATCTTCACCGGCTAATCCATGAATAATACTATTGGAAATTAGTTCATTAAATACCAGTGAAATATAGCTCGCTTGGTGAGATGAAATAATACAATCATCTCCATGATAACGAAATTCTACATGTTGATAACGCTCTACCATGCTTTGACGCAACAAGCGACAAAGCTCATCGTATATGGATCGTATAGAAATATAATCTTCATCATAGTGAGATACTAAATCATGTACTAAGGCCATACTCTCTATTCGAGAAATGCCTTCTTGTAATGCAGCTTTCACCTCCGGCAAATTAGAGCGTCTCGCTTCCATCCGTAATAAGCCAGCTACGGTTTGCAAATTATTCTTTACACGATGATGTATTTCTTTAATGATTGAGTTCTTAACAAGTAACTCTTGCTGCTGTTTACTTTCACGCGTACAATCGTGAAGAATCAAAAAACAACGACATTCATTACGCCCCATAGCTATAGGAATCATATGCTGTCTGAGTACCATATTATGATAAATTTCTTCTGATACAAAGTCATTTCTATCCGTAAGCACACGATGAATAGCAGATATTTTTAAAGAACTACCAAAGATAGATGTGCCTACTAGACGACGATCAACGCCAACGATATCTGCTAAATGTAATGCTGTATCATTGCCATATAAAATAGTTCCATTCTGATCAAAAATGATGAGCCCATCCAAATACGATATAGGCTCATACTCTTTAATTTGTTCATCTGTAGCAGTCAACATTAATCGCTGCATCGTATCAGCTACAATAAAACCTCGTTTACCCTCGGTTCCATTAGTAGGCGCCGTATAGGTGAAAGAAATACCACCAATAGTTTTACCACCATTATCGACAATGGGAAACAAATACTCAAATCCATTCTGCGTCGATTGTTGAATACACTCACCTGTATTTATGAGTTTTTTCCACATATCAGAGCCTTGTATACGAGATGTTACTAATGAGTCTGCCACCTCGGAAATACACATCATTTCACAAGACGCATCATCCGTAATATATGTAAATAATACGATTTTATGCTTACTTACAGATTGACCAAAACGAATCATATGACTGATATGAACCAATAAAGAGGCCTGTAAACTTGATAAGCTTGTTTCCTTTACTAACTCATCATATATATGTACAGTCATATTATTTACCTTCTACCCAAGCCACAGTGCCAATAGGAACACTTGGCTTAGCATTTAGGTGTAGATCACAAAACTTACCGGCCTGTGCCATATAATAAGCACGACAACCAATCATGGCTGCATTATCAGTGGATAGAATTTTACCTGGCTTATAATAAGTAAAACCTTCTTCCTTACACATCGCTTCTAGTGCTACCTGCAAACCTTGATTCGCTGATACGCCACCAGCAATCGTTATGTTTGTTTCCCCCAATGTATGTGCTGCATCTTTTGTCTTATCCACAAGAACATCTACAATTGCCTTTTGAAAGGATGCCGCCACATCAGCTTGATGTATGTCTTCCCCCTTTTGCGATTTACTATTTAAGTAATTGAGAACCGCCGATTTTAAACCACTAAAACTAAATTCAAAATTTCCCGGTTCACTAAGCGCCTTTGGAAACTCAATAGCATTGGGATTTCCCTCTTTAGCAAGAGCATCTATATGAGGTCCTCCAGGATAGGGGAATCCCATAACACGAGCAATTTTATCAAAGGCTTCTCCCGCCGCATCATCTCGTGTTTGCCCGAGAATCTGGAATTCTTCATAGTCTTTCACATGAACTAACATAGTGTGCCCACCAGAAACAACAAGGCTTAAAAATGGTGGTTCTAGTGTGGGATTTGCTAAGAAATTAGCAAAAATATGACCCTCCATATGATGAACAGGCACCAACGGAATTCCTGTAGCAAAAGATAGACCTTTCGCAGCGGCCACACCGACCAGTAAAGCCCCTACTAATCCAGGCCCATAGGTAACCCCTATATGATCGATATCCTCTAATTTTACATTAGCATCCTCTAAAGCTTGGTCAATCACAGGTATTACTTGTTCAATATGATGACGGGATGCAATTTCTGGCACTACACCACCAAATTTTCGATGGATTGGTACCTGACTTGATATGACATTAGAAAGTACTGTACGACCATCCTTGAGTACAGCTGCCGATGTTTCATCACAACTACTTTCTAATGCTAATGTGTATACACTCATTTTACTTCCTCTTTAACAAGGGACATGATGTACGCATCTTCTTTGGGCTCTGAATAATAATCCTTACGCATACCTTTTACAGTAAACCTTAATTGACGATATAAGGATAAAGCAGACAAATTAGACACACGTACCTCCAAAAAGATTTCATGCATGCCTCTTTTAAAACATTCCTCTATTAATGCACTCGTTAATGTAGCACCATAACCTTGTCGCCTAGCAGATGGCCGAATAGCAATATTCGTGATTTGACCCTCATCATAAACGAGCCAAGCCCCTGCATAGCCTACGACACCGTCAGCATCCTCTATGACATAGTAAAGCTTCTTATCTTGATTAGATAATTCTGTTTCAATAGAATCTAAACTCCACGGCACAGAAAAGCATTCTGCTTCAATAGCAAAAATTTCCTTTCCATCCTCAATTGTAGCTCTCCGCACTATCATATTATTCTTCACCTGCCGCTTCAATTACCGTTACTGTAGGCTCTTCTTTCAAACGCAATGGATTATCCTTATGTTTTTCGTCCCACAACACTTCAGCTTCAGATCTTCGAATATAGTGAGGCACCATAGTCATAGGGTCTGAACTTTGACCGTCTGCAATCATGGTGCGAGCACTCAATAATAAAGAACTAGCTCTAGGAATACGATAAATAGGATCAGAAATGATTAAATTTCTATCACCCTCAACTAATGGTGCAATACGTTTAATCCCGTCACCTACAAAAACAACACGTTTCTGTTGACTCTGTAAACGATCGACTAGAGAGGCTGCTTCTACTACAAAAGGTTCTTCAATCATCGTTAGTTTACTGCCTTCATAGGTGTAAAAAGCAGCATATACATGTTTTTTCTGTGCATCTATTACGGTGCAAATCATATCTGTAGTATATGGGATATTACGTGCTAAGCCATCCATAGTCATAACGCCATATAAAGGTATACGCAAAGCATAAGCCATTGCCTTTGCTGTCCCCATGCCAATTCGCAACCCCGTAAAGGAACCAGGACCACTCACCACAACAATCCCCTTTAAATCAGAATGCTTTATATTTGTCATTTCTAACAAGGTTTGAATATGAGGTACTAATTGCTCGGAGTGGGTTAAACCAGCTTGTATGGTAATTTCGCCGATAAGCTGGCTTTCATTCATAACAGCCACACTAGAAACGACTGAACTCGTTTCAATTCCCAACCACATATATACCTCCTATTTCCACTAATGTTTCATGATCTATCAAATCACTTTCTAATGTAATTGCTCTAGAATGTTCATCTATAGGCACAATGCGAATCCACAGTGTTTCTTTCGGTAATTCATCACTAAATTTATCAGCCCACTCAACAATAGAGATTTGATCCTCTGTAAATTCATAAAAGCCTATATTTTCTAGTTCACTAACATCATCCATTCGATATAAATCAAAATGATATATTTCACCGGCTAAGGTCATATACGTGTTCATCAAAGAAAATGTGGGACTTGTAATTTCTTCTGTAACACCAAGCCCCTTTGCAATGCCTTGTGACATATGCGTCTTGCCAGTACCTAAATCGCCAACTAATGCCATACACAGTGGATTACCATTCTGTTTTACCCAATGTCCTAATCGTTCGCCAAAACATTGCGTATCTGCCACAGAATGTGTTTCTAATGTAACTTTATATTTACTCATGAAAATGATTATATCCTTTCGCTTCTAATAAGCGTATTTCTTTAGCCTTCGTCACCGATTGCACCACCGGTTCACCTTCAATAACTTCACCAATCAATGTAATAGAACCCAGGTTTTCCAGTACTTGTGAAAGTTCTTTCGGAGCCGTAAATACAAGCTGAAAATCTTCGCCGCCTAACAAGGCATAATCAATTGGATTTGTTTGTAATGCTTCTGCTAGTTTATATGTTTCTTCATGTAAAGGGATAAGTGTTTCATCTATGATAATTGACACTCGAGATGATTTTGCTATTTCATTAAGTTCACTACTTAAACCATCGCTAATATCATTCATGCTGTGAACACCTAATTCGCGTAATGTAATACCTAGCTCAATTTGTGGTTCTGGCCTTTGATGACCAATCCGCGTCATCGGATACCCGTCCAGATTATAGGATAATGAGCCAAGGCCAGTGGCCGCATAACCAATATAGTTCGTAACACCAACTACATCACCTGGTTGGGCCCCACTTCTAAGTACCGCTTTACCTTGAGGAATCTCCCCTATAATGGTGATAGTCCATACCATAGGGCCATCTATACTAACCGTATCACCACCGATTAAATTTACATGATAATGTTGGCATTGCTCTTTAACGCCTCTATAAATTTCTTCTAAGATCCGAGTATCAATATGCCCCGGTGAGGCAACAGATAATACAACTTGGCGTGGTATTCCCCCCATAGCCGCTATATCACTTAAATTTGCTGTCATTAAACGGTACCCAACATCATAAGGCATCATATACTGAAAGCTAAAATGAACGCCTTCTACCATCGTATCAGTACTTACCAGTTGCTCATATCCTTCAGTAACCTTATATACAGCACAATCATCCCCAATACCTTGAACAACTGTACTAGGGTCATATATTGTATCTGATTCAATACTATGTATGAAGTTAAATTCACCGAGATTTTTAGTTCCACTATATCACCTTTTTTAATCTTTTTATACTATATGTATTGTAACACATATAGGAATGCAAAAAAATCGACTCCTTTTACATAAGGAGTCGATTTAAAGCTTACTTTTTAATTAATTGTTCCATCCGTTTAATAGGATTCTTCGTATCGAAGGAACCAACTACTGGAACCTTTTTACCATCGCATACAAAGAGCACACCATTGATATTGTCAAAAGAAGTCAATGTATTTACGATAGCAGCCATTTGCAACTTAACGGTGAGCTCTCCACCTTTACCAGCAACAAAGGCTTTATTTACCTCTACTGAGGCAATGCTGTCTTTAACAGTAACAGAAGTAATCTCTATAGACTTATCAAAAATGGGATACTTTTGTTGACGATCCGCTTTTAACATAGCCAGTAATGCAGCCTTTGGTGTTACCTTATCAGCTGACATATCTACGGATTGTTGCTTTACACCCGTCCCGTCCTCTGTAGGAACGAAAAACACCATTTTTACAGATTCACTGGACGCTTTAGATGTTTCAGCATCTTTATTGACCTTAACAGATTGGCTTACATTTGTAGAACCTGTATTAGTCATTTGGTTTGGGGTACATCCCGCTGCAAAAGCAAGGATACCTATACAAGCAATCGCAGTGATTTGATTTCGAATATTCATCCTTAGCCTCCAAAGTAATTAGCAATACCAACAGCAATACGATTTGCAAAATCTTGTTCTGTTTGATCGCTTTTTAATGCACGTTCTTCATTAGGATTAGAAATAAAACCTAATTCTACAAGAATTGCAGGCATATTTGAATGTCTCAATACATACAAATTACCTTCTTGGATGCCTCGGTCACCATTAAAGCCTGGTACATTAGCAATTTGGCTTTGTACCTTTTGTGCTAAGCGAGCATCATTACCAGTCTTAGCATAGTAATAAGTAGCAATACCACCAACAGTTGGATTGTTAAAGGAGTTGATGTGAATACTTACAAAAGCATCAGAATTATGTGCATTAGCAATATTGACACGTGCCCCTAATTCATCCACACCACTCGCGTTAGGTCCATATACATCGACATCTGTTGTACGCGTCATGTATACTTTAGCACCACGAGCCTCTAAAGCAGATTTTAAATACTTAGAAATTGGAAGCGTTGCATTTTTCTCTTGGTATCCAGTTGGACCAATAGCCCCTGGATCACTCCCACCATGACCTGGGTCAATCGTAATAACCTTACCCGCTAATCCACCAGATGTAGAATATTTACCAGACCCTTTACTACCAGCAATTCCTGTAGCAGGAGATGGTTTCTTACCATAATTGACAGGTTTTGGAGCCACACCTTTTTTCTGAACATCTACAACGATTCGATACGGTTTTTGATTAACTGTATCCTTCTTCAAAGAAAATACCTTTATATCACTTGTATCTAAAGCGGATGGAGTTTTAATGGTAACTGCCACGTCTTTGCCTACTTGTGAAAGCTGTGCTGAACTAGCAATGGACGAATCCATAATAATATTACTTTTTGCCATTTTCAACTTAGTATTCTTTAAAGTAACCGTTGTCGTTTTTCCATCTTTACTGATAGATGCAGCTGCTTTTACCGGAGCCGATAAATCCATAACCATACGTACATACGGTACTGGTGCATCAGTTCTCGTCACCCAACGAGCATCCTGTAAATTAGCAGCCTTTGCTTGGCTTAACAATAGCGGTAGAGCCATGAGAAAAGCAAAGCAAATTAGAAATAGTTTACGCAATACATTCACTCCTATCTAACTGACATTTATTTGTCCAAACCATAGTGATGAGCTAGCATCCCAAAACGCTACGACTCATACTTAGAATCTATCTATAAAATAATGATTGATTATAGATAGATTATTTCATACAAACATGAAGATATGTATACGGATTACACATATTTATCATCGTTCTGTAGAAATTTGCCATTCATTCCCATCCGTACTAATGTGAATACGTCCCATCGTATCTGTACGATAAATGGCGATATTGTGTTCATTCAAATGACGCAATGTTACATCATGAGGATGACCATACTTATTATATAACCCAGAAGAAATTAATGCACTCTCTGGTTTAACAGATTTTAGAAAATCTTCAGAACTGCTTGTGCGTGAACCGTGATGACCAACCTTTAAAATACGAGCAAATAGCTTACTATTTTGCTCCTTAATTAATCGTTTCTCCTCTTGTAGTTCAGCATCACCAGTAAATAACATAGAGAACTTACCAAAAAAATAAATTTACCAACAATAGAATTATTATTTAAATCTGGTTGTCCTTTTTTTATCAACTAAAGTTTCATCCCATGGCGCATAAACTACAAATACTGCACCATGACCAAAATCAACAGTACTGCCCTTCTTTAAAGTAGTTCGTTGAATGTTCTTTTTCTCAATCCACTTCTCATATGTTTTATACATATTATTATCCACAGGAATGCCATCATCATATACATGTTCGATAGGCATTGATTTAGCAATCGCTAGAAAGCCTCCCATATGATCGGCATGTGGGTGTGTTATTATAACATTTTTAAGCTTCGTAACACCCTATGTTTTTGCAATTGTCCCACAATATTTTCACGATGTTCAATATCGCCCGTATCAATCATGCTATATTCGTCGCCTACCTTAATTAGTATTGCATCACCTTGACCAATATCGAGCATATAGATATCAACGTGACCATCTGCCGTTGTTTGATGCGTATCAATAGAGTATCCAGATTGAACCGATGATGAGACTGCCGTAGCCGCCTTTGATACATCACCAGAAGAACATCCTGCTATGGCAAACAGGGGCACTAAAAGAGTAATTAATAATACTAGAATTTGTTGTATTCTTTTCATATTACTATCCTTTCAGTAACTCTTGTAATACTACGCCTACATTCCGACTTACATCACTTGGCGTATAGCCCCAAGGTTTTTCTTCGCATAGAATATCTGCACTTCGACTATGTACATATACACCTAATAATGCTGAAGATTGTAACGAATATCCTTGCGCTACAAAAGACGTAATAATACCGGTTAAACTATCACCCATTCCACCTGTGCCCATACCGGAATTTCCCTGTCCATTAATGTAAATCTCGCCAGTTGGAAATGCTACTAAACTCGGAATGCCTTTTAATACAAGTACCACATTATGGGCCGTTGCAAATTGAATAGCTAATTCCACATAATGTTTCTCAATATATGAAATAGATTTGTCGATAAGGCGACTAAATTCACCTAGATGAGGCGTCATAATACAGTCCTTGAAACAGCATATCTGCCTCATAAGTAATGGACTTGTCATCATGAGTATACACATGTCCTATTGTACCAAGAGCATACAAGCCATCTGCATCGATAACCATATGTCCTACTTGCTGTTCTAAAATCGTATTAACAAGTTCTTTAGATTCCGCTGTGCGGCCTAGACCAGGTCCAATAGCAACTACATCATAGGTCTCTAAATTAATAGAGTTCTTCTCCTCTATTGGCAAGACCATTACCTCTGGTATGCACTTAGACTGTACAATAGATTGTACATTTGTGGAACCGCTAAGGAAACCTTGCCAGCACCACTATGAACTGCCGCTTCGCCACTCATAATAGGTGCTCCAATCATAGAGGTTGAACCACCAATAATGAGAACGTTACCATTAACACCTTTATGTGACTGTGGCATACGATCACTGAGTTCTAATGATGCCAAACGGTCATACAAAACATAATGAGATGTGTTAAATGGTGCCTCTGATCCCAATGCTAACTCCCAAGGCACGCCCAAGGGTGCGATAATAACAGTACCCGCCAAGGATTTTCCAGGATATAATAATAATCCCTCCTTAATGGATCCAAAGGTTACTGTCGTATCATAAAATAATGTGTAATCAGAAGCCTGCCCCGTAGTGGCATCAACACCAGCCGGCACATCGATAGCCCACAAAGAAAATCCATGCTGATTGCGCTCCACATCAATATCATGTAGTACAGAGATTACAGGTTCTCTTAATTCACCTTGAAATCCTGTCCCCATCAATCCTTCTACAACAACGTGAACGCGAGACCAATCATTAAAACTTTCAAATGGGACAATATCAATCTGCATGGCCTGTACCATGGTAAGCTGTTTGTTAAATAATTCACTACCATGAGATTCATCGCCTACTAGCGCAATAGAAACGGGAATACCTTGTTCCATCAAATGACGGGCCGCCACAAGTCCATCAGCACCATTATTACCTACGCCACATACAAATAGAACCATTCCCGTAAATGGATCCTCGTGAAAGCGATTTCCTTCTACATCCACCAAGGCATCGGCAATACCTCGTCCTGCATTTTCCATGAGCAATTCCAAAGGCACATGTAAATGACGTGGTAAATAGGCATCGATATGTTGTGATGCTTCTCTCGTTAAACTATACATAGATTACCCCTTTAAAATAACTGTACTCATAGCATAATCTTTACAATGACTTATGGAAATAATAATCTTCGAAAGTCCTTGTGAATCTAATATCTCTCTAAATGGTCCTGTAATATATAGTTTCGGTGCACCTAAGTCGGTATGCCCCACCTCTATATCTTGCCAGGAACCATAACGTAAACCTGTGCCTAAAGCCTTTAAAAAGGCCTCTTTTGCCGCATAGATTCCCGCATAAGACTGATACATCCCTTTATGTTTACTTTGACAATAAGCAATTTCTTGTGATGTATAGACCCTTTTATGAAAGCGTTCTGATCGCTCTATGGCATGTTGAATACGATTTATTTCAATCAAATCCGTACCTAATCTCATCATCTAACCCCTTAAAAATTCGATTGTCTATCTATTTATTATACACAATTTGACTGTATTAATCATTGATGAACTGCATACATTAATAATTTATCAAACTGTAAATAGCAACATTATGACCTGCATTAACTGCTGCATACATCATATTATGGCGCATATCCATATCTTCAATTTCTAGGGCTTTGGGGAAAGGCGTAATTTTAGATACTGCACCATATTTATCAATGGTTACCACCGTAGATAAGGTAGCAAATATCGTACGACCATCATAGGCAAAAGCGCCATTATTATTAAAGTCATTATGATGGGCATCAATTTCTTTAGACTGTATTAATTCAAACTGGGGTGTATAATAGTTAATCCGTCTCATTGTCGCATTAACAGGTACAATGGAGACAAACTGTTTTTTCTTTATATCATACCCAAGATTAAATACCCGTTCCGGTATAGTAATCGTTTCACCAATAGTCATAGTATCAGCATCTATAGTGGTGATACGGTGCCCATTAACCACGGCATTAGTGGTATATAACAAGTTAGTATCTGGGTTATAGGTAAGGGTATTCATATGTGCAAGTTCTGTAGAATTGCGAAAGCGATAAGTCCCTACAATATCAAAGGTCTTTCGGATCTAATTCATATATGATTTGTCTTGAATTTTTGAGAATTAATACAAGCCAATACAAATACATCTTTTTTTGAGTTATAGCAAAATCCTTGGCATTGATTAACAGAGCTATCAATTAGTATTTCTTTTAATAGTTTTTAAATCAACCATTGTTTTTAGTCTCTTCTTGTTGATGTAAAGTATATGTTGTTGGTATATAATCCATAATATGTTGTATATCCATAGTAACCTCTATCATCCTATGCAAGCCATATAAACAAAAAAACAGGTGATAAGATTACTCTTATCACCTGTGCAAGCATTTCCGCTTGTATTTGGTGCCGGAGGTGGGACTTGAACCCACACGGTGTTACCCGCTTGATTTTTGAGTCAAGTGCGTCTGCCATTCCGCCACTCCGGCATCTCGGAACATTTGTAATTATATAGGAATTACTAATGTCTGTCAACAAAAAAATTTATATTTTTTTCCAGAATATTTGTTACTGTATGCATTGCATCATCATCTTGTTGTTTCCAAGTCAAGGTTACACCTGTAATATAGCCCTTACGAGCGTATTCAACATCAGTAGGCACAGCCTCTTTTCCGCAATCTAAATCACCTGCCAACCAATAGTAATCTTGCCCTCTAGAATTAATACGAGCATCGATTATATTACTGTAGGTCTGTAGACCTTGGCTCACCATTTTGAAATGATTCCCAATCACAAGCGCCACGCAATGGGAAATTAACATTTAGTAAACCATCAAACTTGCCATTTACATAAATCTTTTTCAATAAAATCATGAATAAATGGATGCATTTCATTACCACGCTCAGTAGAGTAACGTTCAACAGATAATGCAAGGCCAGGAATCCCATAAAAACAGCTTTCCATAGCGGCTGATACAGTTCCTGAATATAATACATCAGAACCTAAGTTAAAGCCATGATTAATACCAGAAATAACAAGATCAGGCATATCATCAGTTAATAAATAGCTAAGGCCAAATTTCATACAATCCGACGGAGTTCCTGTAAGTGCATAAAGGCGAGGATTTTCATCCTCGCCATTGTACGCATCTAGTTTTAAAGGAATCTCAGTCGTCAATGCATGGGATTTTGCACTTTGCTCAGTAGCTGGTGCTACAACGGTAATACGATAATATTGACTTAAATACGTCGCTAATTGGCGTAAACCATCAGCTAAAATGCCATCATCGTTACACATTAATATATGCATATTCACTCCTACAGATTCTATTTTTTATTCTTATTCATATTGCCCATACGGGTTAATTTAACATCATCTAAGCCAACTGCTCTTGTATGCACCGTATGAGACCATTCCTTGTTATGACGACGGAACCAACCTAAAATATTTACTGGTACCCAAGAGTATACAAAAAAATAGGATATAGCAAATAATAGAAACCAAATTTTAGGTGGTACCTTAATTTTTAACAATACAATAAGTGGGAACAAATATTGACCAATACCAATAATTTGCCATACAGACATCGGCATAATTTGATACAAAATATTTGTATAAATCGGCACATATGCATTGATATATGAAAATACCAAATATATTGTTGTTAACAACAAGAAATATGGCTGACTAACCTGTAAAATACCATCTAATATAACGATATTACCTTGCTTAATACCTGCTGCAAATAATTTAGGAATATAACGATCTGCGCAGTCAAATTGACCTTGTGCCCAACGTAAACGCTGTTTACAAGAAGCCATCATAGTCGTTACTTTTTCATCATACACAATGGCATCGTGAGCCCATGTAGTTTTAAGACCATGTGTTAATAGCTTCATAGAGAACTCCATATCCTCTGTTAAGCTTGTACAATCCCAACCGTACTCTTTAATAATTGATGTGCGAATACACATACCTGTACCACCTAATGCAGTAGATAAGCCGATGCGGTATTTCGCCAAATGCCACATATGATTAACCATCCAGAACATGATAGAAAATGTACCGGCAACCCAAGAATCTGTTGGATTTTTAGAGTTTAAGTATCCTTGGATTACAGATTCACCTTTTTCTAAATGATCATTCATTTCTAGCATGAATTGTGGATGTACAAGATTATCGGCATCAAAGATAAGAAATGCATCATATTTCCTATCCATTTGTTCTACCCGATCAAACATCCAGCCCATGGCATAGCCTTTGCCGACCTCTTCTTTATTGAAACGCTCATGCACATTAGCACCTGCAGCACTAGCTACTTCAGCAGTTTTATCGGTACAATTATCAGCTACAACAAAAATATCATATAACTCATCTGGATAATCTAAACTTTTTAGATTTTTTACAAGTTCTCCAACAACCGCTTCTTCATTATGAGCACACACAACAACGGCAAATGAATTTTTCGGTGTATAGTTTTTATGAACTCTAGAACGCCACATGCCTATTACGGCAAGTACGAAATAATAAACCGTATAAATTACGATTATTACCTGCATAGGAATCAATATCAGATCCAGTAGGTAATCCATAAGACAAACCTCCACAGTCTATTTGCGCACTATATTTAACGCCGTATTAAACAGACCAAACAACACATATCCAGTAAAAATCATAACAGCCCATGTATGCCAATCATATACTAATGCACCGATAACGACGAGAGCTACCAATGCTACGGCAATCTTACTGATACGAACTGCACTATGCCCCTTAAAATCAGGATATTTAACTTCACTAACCATAAGAATACCAACAAGAATCATGGACACAAATAAAACAAACTGAGGCACTTGCACGCCACACAATACATAGGTAGCAGCTAAGCAACCGGCTGCTGGAATTGGTAGACCTTCAAAATAACCATGTACTTCATCAGTTTTAATATTAAAGCGGGCCAAGCGAAAAGCACCTAGTACAGAAAATGCTAACAAAGGTACATATCCAAGCCACCCTAATCCCTGTAAATCACTTATATATAACATATAGGCTGGAGCAACACCAAAACCGACTACATCAGATAAAGAGTCTAATTCACGTCCCATAGGGCCCGCTACGCCTAATGCACGAGCTACACGGCCATCTAACCCATCTGCAAGTAGAGATAATAGCACACATATAGCAGCACAAAAGGTATTTCCTGTAGCAGATAATGTAATACCGATAACACCAAATGCTAGATTAGCACTGGTAAATAAATTTGGAATGATTGATTTATTCATGACGGAGCCTCCCGATAATTGTATCGCCACCAGTAATATGTTGACCTTTCGATACAAATTTCTACATTTTTATCCATGTAAATTTCAGTACATGAACCGAATTTAATCATACCATATAACTGACCACGTTCTAATACACTATCAAGATCTGTCCATGAAACGATACGTCGCGCTAATAATCCAGCAATTTGTGTTACAAGAACTTCTGTTTTATCGTTCTCTATACAAATTGTATGACGTTCGTTTTCAAATCCCACATCTTCTTTAAAAGCAGGCAAAAAACTGCCCATCGTATAATGACGATATGTAATTTTACCTTCAATAGGAGCACGATTTGCATGCACATCAAAAACAGATAAAAAGATTGTTACCTTTTTACATTCTCGATGTAAATACAAGTCTTCATATACGTCTTCAATTTCCATTACCTTTCCATCAGCTGGAGATAAAATAGCATCCGGATCAGTTGGAATATTGCGTTTTGGATTTCTAAAAAAGTTCACAAAGAATAATGCCAAAATAAATGTAATAATTGCGATACTATAATGTCCAAAACACGCCGCTATAATCGTAATGAAGAGCATTACCCCGATTAAAGGAAATCCTTCTTTTATAATTGGTCCTGTAGGCACAACTTAACTCCCCTATTTATTCTTAATAACAGTCCACATAAATTTCGGTATGGCCAACATACGGCCAATACGTTTAGGTTCTAAATATAGTCTATATAACCATTCTAAACGATTTTTTTGCATCCACTGTGGTGCTCGTGGAATATTTCCAGCCAATACATCAAAAGACCCTCCTATACCAATGGCAACAACGCCTTGTAAAGAGGATAATTTTTCTGAAATCCATTGTTCTTGTTTTGGCACACCTAATGCAACAAATACAAGTTTAGCACCCGTATCTTCAATATTTTTAATAATACGGTGTTCCTCAGCTTCATCAAAGAAACCATCATGAATCCCCGCAATATTAATAGGCCCAAACATTTCTTGTAAATTAGAAACAGCTTGTTCTGCTACACCTGGTGCCGCACCTAAACAATATACAGGAATTTGCGTATCTGCAGCAACCTTAAACAATTCTTTAGTAACATCAACACCAGTAACACGTTCAGGTACTCTTTCCCCCATGCGCTCTGCAGCCCATAATATGCCAGCTCCATCGGGAACAACTAAACTAGCGGAATTCAAGATCCCGTGTAACACGGGATCCTGATTTGGCTAGCATAACCATTTCAGCATTGGCAGTTGCTACAAGATGTAGCCCTGGTTGCTTTGTCAACTCTATAATTTTTGAAACTGCTTCGTCCATAGTGATGCAATCAATAGGGACAGATAATACCGAAATACGTTTACTCAAAGTAATACTCCATTATAAACCACTATAGTTAGGTGCTTCTACGGTGATACTTACATCATGTGGATGACTTTCTTTCAAGCCTGCTGCCGTAATTTGAATGAATTGAGTGTTTTCAATCATTTCTTTAATATCATGGCAACCACAGTATCCCATACTTGCACGTAACCCACCAACCATTTGGAAAATTGTATCTGCCAACATACCTTTATAAGGTACACGGCCTTCAATACCTTCAGGAACTAATTTCTTAGCTTCTGATTGGAAATAACGATCTTTACTACCAAGCTTCATAGCACCTAAGCTACCCATGCCACGGTAAACCTTATAGGAGCGACCTTGGTAAATAACTTGTTCCCCTGGGCTTTCATCAGTACCAGCAAGAATATTGCCCATCATTACAACATTAGCACCAGCTGCAATGGCTTTGCAATATCGCCAGAGTATTTAATGCCCCCATCGGCAATAATAGGAATGCCATAACGTCTTGCCACTTGAGCAGACTCATAAACCGCAGTAATTTGAGGTACACCAATACCAGCAATAACGCGTGTTGTACAAATGGAACCAGGTCCAATGCCAATTTTAACAGCATCAGCACCAGCTTCAATAAGAGCCTCTGTACCAGCTGCAGTTGCCACATTACCAGCAATAACAGGAATATGTGGATATGCTTGCTTAATTTCTTTTAACGTACGCAATACACCAGCAGAATGTCCATGAGCTGTGTCAACAATGATAACATCTGCTTTAGCTGCTACAAGAGCATCTAAACGATCATACATATCCTTAGATACGCCGACTGCAGCACCAACTAAGAGGCGACCACTAGAATCTTTAGCAGAGTTAGGATATTTTGTAGCTTTTTCAATATCTTTAATTGTAATTAAACCTTTTAAATTCCCCTCTTTGTCAACTAATGGTAATTTTTCAATGCGATGTTGACTCAAAATGGATTTAGCCATCTCCAAGGAAGTCCCTTCTGGAGCTGTTACTAAGTTTTCCTTAGTCATACATTCGCCAATTTGACGGGTTAAATCAGTTTCAAAACGCATATCGCGATTTGTAATGATCCCTACTAGTTTACCATGTTCTGTAATAGGAACACCAGAAATTTTATATTTGTGCATCAATTCTTCTGCATCAGATAGAAGATTTTGAGGGCTAAGGAAAATCGGATCAACGATAACACCATGCTCAGAGCGTTTTACCGTATCAACTTCATGAGCTTGTTCCTCAATGGACATATTTTTATGAATAACACCCATACCGCCTTCACGAGCCATGGCAATAGCCATACGGGACTCAGTTACAGTATCCATACCAGAGCTAATCATTGGAATATTAAGTGTAATATCGCGTGTCAATTGTGTTTTCAAGTCTACTTGATATGGTAACACATCAGATGCAGCAGGTACCAATAACACATCATCAAAAGTTAATCCACGCATACCAAATTTATCGTCTCTCATTTATTTTTCCTTTCTCGTATAATAAAAAACAAAACTACGACCCTCACCAGCCCTCACGGGCTAGAGAGGATAATCGTAGCTTTCATTAGCGTTCAGACCGCAAAATGCCGCCTTCCATAAAATCATCTTTTTTCATATCTACAAAAATAACTTTTACCGCTTCTGCAGGTACGTTTACGATTTCTACAGTAGCTTTAGTGATTGCTTCACCTAATTGTTTTTTTTGTTCTTTTGTACGACCTTCTACAAGTTCAACATGAATTAATGGCATAGGGCACCTCCATAAATACAATAATATTGTTTTTTCTATTATACGAGAATAGGCCATTATATACAAGGGGAAAGCTAGATAAAACCTAGTATTATCACACCTTATATGATTATTAGCCTTACCTCTTAATTATACAATATTCTAAGAAATTTTTTTCACCAAATCTTTTTTTCTAATTCCAATTTCATATACTTTTTCTAATTGTTCGATGCCAAATTCACGGATATAGGACAGTACATCATTACGGGCTTGTACCAATATATCAATATCTTTAATAATATTAGCAATCCGTAAATCAGGCAGACCAGACTGGGCTAAACCAAACAATTGTCCAGAACCACGAAGTAATAAATCTTGTTCTGCCAATTCAAATCCATCATGCGTCGATTCCATTAGTCGCAATCGCTCTTGACTTACATCACCCTTTGAATCACTAACTAAGATACAATAGGCTTGTATATCGCCGCGACCAACGCGCCCCCGTAATTGGTGTAGCTGAGATAATCCGAACCGCTCCGCCCCTTCTATACACATAATCGTCGCATTAGGAACATTAACGCCAACCTCAATAACCGTGGTGGATACGAGTAATTGAATGTGCCCCTCATGAAAGGCTTGCATTACCTCATCTTTTTCTTTGGGATTCATGCGACCATGTACGAGCCCCACCTCAAAACTTTTATAAAAATAATCTTTTAGTTCTAAGAAAAGTTCTTCCGCTGCTTGTAAATCAAGCTTTTCAGACTCCTCTACTAGAGGACAAACTACATACACTTGATGTCCTATGGTCATTTCTTTACCGAAAAACACACGCAATCGCTCTTTATAAGAACTATCTACCACATATGTTTTTACCGGTTTACGCCCTGGTGGCATTTCTTTAATAATAGATACTGCTAAATCACCATAAACAGATAAGGTCATCGTCCTTGGTATAGGCGTAGCGGTCATAATTAGAACGTGTGGATATACACCTTTATGCTGTAATGCAGCACGCTGATTTACACCAAATCGATGTTGCTCATCAATGATAACTAGTCCTAGATTTTTAAATTGTACCTTATCTTGAATGAGTGCATGAGTTCCAATTATCAGTTGAATCGTTCCATTTTGCAACTCCTCATAGATTCTATCTTTTTCTTTTTTAGATGTAGAACCTGTTAGTAAGGCAATATTAATTGGTAAATGTTTACAAAACTCAGTAATCCCTTCATAATGCTGTGTGGCCAAGATTTCTGTAGGCGCCATGATAACTGCTTGGTACCCTGTTTTCTACGGCTTTCACCAGACTCAACGTGGCTACAACGGTCTTACCAGAGCCTACATCACCTTGTAATAAGCGTTGCATAGGCCGCTCATCTTGCATATCTTGTGAAATTTCAGATATAGCACGCTCCTGATCACCAGTTAACTGAAAGGGTAGATTTTCCTTACACTGTTCCATTAACACTCCATCAGACTCCATCTTGGGTCCCACATGACATTGTTCCTTATTTCTAAGAAGTGCAAGTCCGGACTGCATGATAAATAGTTCTTCATAAGCTAATTGATATCGTGCTTTTTCATAGCTTTCACTACTAGAAGGAAAATGCATCTCTTTAAATGCATCATATCGATTCATAGTCATATGATTCGCTCTAATTTCAGGCGGCATAATCTCATCCATTGTGTGGTGTGCATCAAACCAATTACGAATAGAGGAACGCACAACATATTGCGATACCCCCTCTGCTAAAGGATAAATGGGTACAATTCCCGTATCAGGCATAGCATCAGTGCCAAGGTTTTCAATTTGCGGAGAATTCATCTGCATAGAGCCGTATTGGAATTCTGCCTTGCCGTACGCATAGAGGCGTTGCCCTTTTTTGTAAAAGTTCTTTTTATAGCCTTGATTAAATAAAACAATTTTCATAGGCCCTGTACCATCAGTAATGGTAATATCTAATATAGATAGACGTGGACGAGGTTTTTTCTCCATAATGGATACGACTGTCCCCACAACACCGGCAGTAACCCCATTTTCTAACTCTTTAATAGAAAAAATCTTTCGTCTATCCTCATAGGAGCGTGGAAAATAAACCAACAAATTTGATACATTATTGATGCCTAATTTATGAAGTTGTTTTTTTCTCGACCAGGACCAATCCCTTTAATAGAGGTCAAAGCTTCGTTTATCATAATGCCTCACATATAAAATAGTTATGTATATAATGAATCTATATCCATTTTTATAAATCTATTGCCATAGCTCATACATTTCGACTACAATATTAGCTATAGTATACCAAATATTGTAGTATATTTCATAAAATCTCAATGTATGTAGTAAAAAAACACTTGCTTAAACCTTGTCTTTATGATAATATACTTTTGTTATGTTATAGATTAAGCTTGGAGGTGGAAACTATGGCAAACCTTTGCGAAGTATGTGGCAAATCCACATCTAGCGGTATGAACGTGAGTCATTCTCACATTCGCACAAGAAAAAAACTTGGAAACCGAACATTCAAAAGAGTACGGGCGGTTGTAGACGGTGCTACAAAAAAAGTAAATGTATGCACACGCTGCCTTCGTTCTAATAAAAATTACACGCGCGTAAAATAAATAGTACATGTGCTCTTAAACAAAAAGACCGTTACCAAATGGTAACGGTCTTTTTGATTATCATCTGAGTAATATTAGGAATATAAAAAAATCTTTAAAAAGTTTAATAGCATATTGATCTGTCAAACCAGCTACATAATCAACAATATCAACGGTAGAGTATATGCCATTTCGTTCCACATAGGTTTCTATATCACTAGGATACTCCATAAAGTGAATGAATAAATTTTTCACTATATGAGCAGCCTTTTTACGATCTGGAATCAATGCGGGCGCTAAATATACATTTTTGAACATAAATTGCCTAAATATATTCATAGTCCCTTCAATATCTGGAGACATGCGAATTTCTGGTTTGTCTAACGATTGTTCAACCATATCTTTCACCATGGCAGTAATCATGCTAGATGGGGTATCACCAAAATACAATCGCACCTCATCAGGCAAATCCTTCGCCTCTAACATTCCAGCTCGTTGTGCATCATCGTAGTCATGACATAAGTAAGCAATACGGTCTACAATACGAATAATCTGCCCTTCCAATGTGGTCGGTATAGTCGGCCCCGTATGGCCTAAAATACCATCACGAACTTCTTTCGTTAAATTAAGCCCTTGACGATTGCCATGTTTCTCTAACACTTCAACCATACGTAAACTCTGTTCATTATGATTGAAATGACCTACCAAGTCACGCAAAGCATATTCACCGACATGACCAAAGGGAGTATGGCCCACATCATGCCCCATAGCAATAGCTTCTACTAAGTCTTCATTCAGTCTAAGAGCACGTGCTACGGTACGACCGATTTGTCCTACTTCAAGAGTATGGGTCATTCTCGTTCTATAATGATCCCCTGGTGCAATATATACTTGTGTTTTATGTTTTAAACGACGAAAACATTTGCTATGTATAATTCTATCTCGATCGCGCTGAAACGCCGTACGCAGTGGATCTGGTTCCTCATCTATATCTCGTAATGCAGCACTACTTCTAGCTGCATACGAGGATAATAGCAAATCCTCCCGTTCTTCTATATGTTCTCTAATATTCATAATTCCTCTTCATCAATATTGTAAATACCATGGTATTTGATAATAGGGAAGGCTTGCGCCTCCCCTATTTATTTCCCTTCAGACATACGATTTTTGTCTACTAATTGCATAACAAGAGATGCTGTTTCTTCAATAGATTTATTTGAAACATCAAGTACTTGACAATGTAGACGACGCATAATAGCCTTAGCATACTCTAATTCAGAATTAATACGCTCAATAGAAGCATAATTAGCTTCATCCTCTAGGCCGATTGCACGTAAACGTTCGCTGCGGATATTATTCAATTTATATGGGTCAATGATTAAGCCTACTATTTTTTTAGATGGAATTTTAAATAATTCCTCAGGCAACGGCACCTCTGGTACCAATGGTAAGTTAGCAGCCTTAATTTTTTTATATGCTAAAAACATAGATAATGGTGTTTTACTTGTGCAGGAAACACCGATGATAACAATATCGGCCTTTTCAAAACCAGAAGGATTCTTACCATCATCATATTTTACAGCAAACTCAATAGCTTCTACCTTTTTGAAATACTCTTGATCTAATTTATGAACCATACCAGCAGTCATACGCGGCTTAGTAGATGCTACTGTACCTACCGCATCTAGTACAGGCCCCATAATATCAACAGCAGGGATATTATTTTCTGCTGCTTTTTCATGTAAATAACTGCGCAAAGAACTAGAGACAATTGTATGACAAATTACATGATTACCATTTTTAGCATCTGCTATAATCTCATCAATTTGAGCTTCGTCTTCAATATATGGAATGCGAACAATTTCAATTTGTTCCTTATCGTACTGACTTGCTGTCGCTCTTGCAACAGCCTCTGCCGTTTCACCTAAAGAATCTGAAATCGCATAAATTATTTTTTCAGCCATTATTTATACCTCTTGAGTACTACATTCTAAAAAAGCTTTAGTTACGGTCGTCTTAGATACACGTCCAACCACCTTTAACCGTCGCTTTGGATTATCTTGCGATTCATCATCTTCTCTAACAACAACAGGAAGACAATCGACTTCGTAGTCAATCATCTTTTGCGCTGCTACAGCCAAGGAATCACTAGGTTCTACAACGATTAATTTACTAACGGGTGTCATAATCATAGATATAGGCATCGTATGTGGATCTGTTTGCCCCATAGAGGCACGCAACAAATCTTTGCGAGATACAACCCCTTGTAAATATGAATCTTCACAAACTAAAATTGTTCCCACATCCTCTGTGAACATAGTTACAATCGTATCATATAAATTAGTCTCAGGCGACACGATAACGGCTTGTGACAGTGCATCATGTACGCTATAAGATCTTAAAATCTCAGCAGTTTGATTCTTTGGCGACAATCCTACATAGTAATAACCCACATTAGGTCGAGCCTCTAACACACCAATCATGGTGAGCACTGCTAAATCTGAACGCAATGCTGACCGTGTTACATCTAAATGTTTGGCTATAGCACTACCTGTAACTGGTCCATTTTCTCGTACAATATGAGCTATTGCTTCTTGTCGTTTTGAAAGTTTCACACCCGTCCCCCCTTTCACATATAAGTATTATATCCTATGTATCAATTTAGAAAAAGAGGAGACTATGCGCCTCCTCTTTTGTTGATAAATAAAGTATGTCTTTATTACCATTCAAGGTCTTCTACTTCTTGGCGACCACGACCTGTAAGTGCATCGAGCATCATACGTTGTTCAATTTGAGCTACCATTTTCTTAGTATTCTTAACAGCATCTGGATTTACAGAAATGGAATCGATACCACTCTTAACTAAGAATTCACAAAGTTCAGGATATACACTAGGTGCTTGACCACAGATAGAAACAGTTTTTACCGTCTTTATGAGCTACTTCAATTAAATGACGAATAGCACGACGTACTGCTAAATTGCGTTCATCATAAATATGTTGAACCGTTTCATTATCACGATCACAACCAAGAACTAACATAGTTAAATCGTTAGAACCAATGGAATAACCATCTACAAATTTATTGAATTGGTCAGCCAAAATAATATTGGATGGAATTTCAGCCATTAACCAAATTTTGAACTCTTTACTGCGTTCAAGACCCTCTTGTGCCATCAAATCAGTAACTAATTCGGCCTCTTCCACAGTGCGGCAGAACGGAATCATTACTTGTAAATTTTTGAAACCATATTCATTACGTACCTTTTTAATAGCTTCTAATTCTAATTTGAAAGCTGGTAAATATTTAGGATCGTAGTAACGAGACGCCCCACGCCAGCCAAGTAATGCACTGGATTCATGTGGTTCGTATTTGTCACCACCTTTAAGGTCACGGTATTCGCTGGATTTAAAGTCACTTAAGCGAACTACAACTTGACGAGGCGCCAATGCTTGACATACTTTACGCATGCCTTCAGCCAATGTATTTACAGCAAAATCACTACGACCGGTTTCAATGAGGTGTAATGGATGTTCATGAATGAATGTAGTCCAAATGAACTCTTCACGCATAAGGCCAATACCATCACAAGGTAATACACCATATTTTTCTGCCAAATCAGGATCACCTAAGTTCATGTAAACCTTAGTGCCTGTTACAGGAATATATTCGCTAGCAACAACAGCTTGTTCTTGAGGAGCTGCAGTTTTAACTACATCTTCAAGGACGCCATCATAAACAATGCCATTTGTAGCATCAACTGTAATCATTTGACCATCTTTAATAGAAGTAGTAGCTTCATGGCTACGACTCTTAGTACCAACGATACAAGGAATACCAAGTTCACGGCTAACGATAGACGCATGACAAGTCATGCCACCTGCATCTGTAACGATAGCTTTCGCTTTTTTCATAGCTGGAACCCAGTCAGGTGCTGTCATAGCTGTAACAAGGATTTCGCCTTCTTTAAATTCATCAATATCTTCAGGATTGATGATGACATGCGCCTTACCAGCAGCTTTACCAGGAGATGCTGGTAAACCTTTAACTACAATTTCACGATCTGTAGTAGTGGCAACCGCTGTATCCTCTACTTTTTCAGACTTATCCTTTCTAGACCAAACTGTTTCTGGACGGGCTTGAAGAATCCAAATCTTATCATTTCTTTCATCTACGCCCCATTCCATATCCATGTAGCAACCATAATGTTTTTCAATAGCTTTAGCATATTCTGCTAATTCCAACACTTGTTCATCGGAAAGAACTTGTTGTTTCGCTTCATCAGCAGGAACGATTTCTTCTATGCAATCGCCATCAGCTTTACGTACAAGGCGAACGTTTTTATCGTTAATCATACGGTCAGTAATAACCATTTTTTGTTTATCTACACGGAAGTTATCTGGTGTTACAGTACCTTGTACTACATATTCACCAAGGCCCCAAGAACCTTCAATCAAAATATTGTTGTCATTACCTGTTACAAGATCAACAGTGAACATAACACCAGCAGATTTAGAGAATACCATCATTTGTACAGCTGCACTTAATGCTACTGTCATGTGGTCGAAGCCTTGTTTTACACGGTAATATGTTGCACGATCAGTAAATGTGGATGCATAACATTCTTTTACTTTTTCAATGATTGTATCTGCACCACGCACGTTCAAATAGGTATCTTGTTGACCTGCGAAACTAGCATCTGGTAAATCTTCTGCAGTGGCACTAGAACGAACAGCAACGAAAGGATCTTTTTCGCCTACTTTTTCACCCAATTCTTCATAGGATTTGCGAATTGCTTCAGCCAATGCTACAGGCATTTCTTCTTGACAAATCATACGGCGGATTTTTGTACAAACTTCGCGAAGTAATGCAGAGTTTTCTACATCATCTAAACTATCTAACTCTTGACGAATACGATCTTCAAGGCCAGTTTCTTTCATAAATTCACGATACCCATATGCAGTTGTTGCAAAACCATAAGGTACGGGTACATTTGTAGAGGAAGTTAATTCACCTAAGGATGAGGATTTACCACCTACTAAATTTACATCTTCACGTTTTAATTCATCAAACCATAATACATAAGCTGTTTCGCGATTCATGTGAGAACCTCCTATTTGCAATTAGTGCAACACATTAAACCTTTTATATCTAAATAGTATACCTTAATCGAAAATATGTCAATTTTTTTATAGACATTATTATACAAATAAAATTCAACTAAAAATAAAAAGATGATTGCCTAATACTAGACAATCATCTTTTTAAAAGATAATATAGTTATTACTTAATTGTTATTTCTGCCTGGCTGTAATAAGAAAAATATACATGCCTAAAAAGAAACTCAGAAACCTCTTCATTTATGAATCTACTTAATAAAATGAATATTATAAAAAAACAGGGTATACCCAAAATGGAATCCCGATATCAGAAGCTCGTCTCATACCTGTCATAAAAAGAAAAGTAAAACCATAAATAGAAAATGAATACCCAAGAATATTATATATTAATCCCTCGCTAAATGTATTAGCATACAACGCACTATAGTCATACTTTTAAAGATATAACACCTACTACAAAAGGAAAATCCACTTCCAAAAAGAAAAAGCAAAGCGGCCTAAAGGGAACTCTAGGGTTTATAAACTTAACCTGATTTTATCGTTCCAAATATAATTAATAATATAGAAATTATAATACCTATTGGAAGCATGGCAAAACCAAACCAATTAATTATTTCCATTTATCGCACTCTAGTGAATATCTCATATAAAATACTACTTAAAATTAGGCACTAACTCTGTATTAAGTATTACTCTATATTTTTACTTACTCATTCGTTCTTCCAGGCTCTAATAAGAAAATATACATGCCTAGAAGCAGAAATTGGAAGATATCTTCATCAACAAGCCTACTTAAACTAGTAACAACAATAAATAGAGGATAGATCCAAAATGGAAATCCTATATCATAGGATCGTCTCATACCGGTCATAAAAAAGAAAGTAAAACCATATATACAAAAGGAATACCCGAGAGTGATATACATAATACCCTCGGTAATGGTTTTAGAGTCCATTGCTGCTGGTCCATATTTTACTGAAAAAAATCCAATACCGAGTGCAAATGTATTCCCCACAAAGAAAAATAAACGTCCTAGTGGAACCTCAGGATCTAAATATTTAATATGTTTTTATCTTCCCATAAATTAATAGAAATATAGATATAATTATACCTATTGGAATTGTATTGAATCCAAGCCATTTTATTATTTCCATTGATTATACTCCAAATACCATTTTCATCAGAATAATACTCAGAAGAAAAAGATAAATTAACCCAAAAATATACCAGTATTACTAAGGTTGAAATATAGTGCTAAAAATAACCACCACATACAGCTATTAAACTTAATACAGCAAGTGTGATTTCATAGTTTTCTAAACGACTGTTTTCTTTATATCTTTTATATAAAAACATAAGCCACATAAATAATCCACAACCATGGAACAAATTCAGGTTTCATACATATACCATAGATAAATTAATAGATTTTTATATCTATTAACCAACCATTCTCTCTAATTTTTATAACAAAAATTAATCTATAATTAAATTTTTAAGTTATAAAAATAACGAATAACTAATCATATCAGCTATCCGTTATTTTCTATTGGATGTTGTAACAAAAAGAGTATCAACTCATTAGTTAAATTTAATTTTGATAAATTTACGCTTACCTACTTGAACAATCATGCCATCTTCAAGGACTAGGTTTTTCTTCGCCGTATTTTTTTCACCATTCACCTTGAAAGCACCAGCTTTAATGGAGCGACGTGCCTCACCATTGGAAGCAGTTAAGCCAGCATCTGTACAAAATTGTGGTACGAAAATAGCTTCGCTTGGTTTATCCATTGCATATTCAGGAATATCTGTAGGCAATGCGTGTTGTTGGAATACACGTTTAAATTCATCTTCTGCTTCCTGAGCAGCTTGTTCACCATGGTATAAACGAACGATGGTTCTCGCTAATTGCATTTTTGCATCACGAGGATGTAATGTACCATTTTCCAAACGTTCTTCCATATCTTCTTGGTCTTCAATGGACATATCAGTAACGAGCATGAAGTAACGCATCATCAGTTCATCAGGAATAGACATGGCCTTGCCATACATATCCTTAGGTGCTTCATCAATACCAATGTAGTTCCCCAATGATTTACTCATCTTTTGAACGCCATCAAGGCCTTCTAATAGAGGCATTGTGATAACAACTTGTGGTTCTTGTTCATTTAATTCTTGTAGATGACGACCCATGAGAAGATTGAAAGTTTGATCTGTACCACCGAATTCAACATCTGCATGTAATGCAACGGAATCATAGCCTTGCATTAATGGATACATAAATTCATGAACGCCAATAGGACGACCTTCTTTATAGCGTTTATCAAAGTCATCTCGTTCCATCATACGTGCTACTGTATAAGAACCAGCAAGACGAAGTACATCAGCGAAATTCATTGGCTCAAGCCATTCGCTATTATCGCGAACAATAGTTTTTTCAGGATCTAATACTTTGAAGATTTGTGTTTTATATGTTTGTGCATTTTCGAGCACTTGTTCTTTTGTAAGTGGTGGGCGTGTTACGCTTTTACCAGAAGGATCGCCGATACGTGCCGTAAAACCACCAATAACAATCACAACTTGATGACCAAATTGTTGAAACAAGCGAAGTTTACGAAGTGGTACTGTATGACCTAAATGAATATCAGGTGCCGTAGGATCTAGACCTAATTTTACTACTAAAGGTTTATTTTTCTTTTATAGACCGTTCTATTTTTTTGACTAAGTCTTCTTCATTAATTATTCCAGATACGCCATGTTTAATTTGGCGAACTTGTTCTTAGTGCTGTAATCATGGAAATCCTCCTACATAAAAATCTGTTCTCTATAGTATACCATTATAAGTAGGCTTTCACAATTATATATAGTGTTTGTTTTATGTCGTTTATGGTATAATGTTTATAACTGCGTAATATATTTTTACGTTATATTTACTTTAAAAAGAGGTGACTCTATGAGTAATAACTCAAATACGAGAACTCGTCGTAAAACTACTCCTGATTCGAGCAATCCAAAGACATCTACCAAGAAAACAATTTGGATGATAGTTTTATTATTAGTTCTAATTGTGGCAGGTGGTGGCTGCGGATTTATTAGTGCTACCATGTCTAATCTTCCAGATGTATCTAATGTAAGGCCATCTGCATCTTCTCAGATTTATGATGTTCACGGTAATTTAATTACCACTGTTCATTCTACCGAGAACCGTTTACCTGTTCCAATTAACGAGGTACCAAAGGAATTACAAGATGCTTTTGTAGCTACTGAAGACTCTCGTTTCTACAGCCATCATGGTATCGACCCTATCGGTATCTTACGGGCTATCTGGGTTAACATTGTGCATAGTGGCGTATCTGAGGGTGGTTCCACAATCACGCAACAATTAGCACGTAATGCATTCCTATCCCAAGATAGAACTTTTAAACGTAAAATCTCTGAAGCTATGTTAGCAATTAAAATTGAGCAACATTATACAAAACAAGAAATTCTTGAAATGTATATGAACCAAATTTATTTCGGCCAAGGTGCTTACGGGGTTCAATCTGCTGCTCATATTTACTTTGGCAAAGATGTGCGCGATTTAACATTAGCACAATGTGCTATGCTAGCAGGCTTACCGCAAAGCCCTAACTACTATTCCCCATTCAACAATCTAGAGGCTGGTAAAAAACGCCAAGCTGTTGTATTGGGACAAATGGTAAAGTATGGGTACCTTTCACAAGAAAAGGCTGATGAAGCTCGCGAAGCTGATTTAGGCTTGATTGCAAAACAAGAACAAACTCATGAAAACAACAATGCGTCCTATTTCATCAACTATGTAATTGCTCAAGTTTCTGAGAAATATGGTGATGATGCTATTTATAAAGATGGTTTAAAAATCTATACCACTTTAGATATGGATGCTCAAAATGCTGCTGTAGCAGCAATGCAAAACTTGCCTAACTACTACACAGATAAAAATGGTCTACATCAACCGCAAGGTGCTATTATTGCAATGAATCCACATAATGGTTACATCGTTGCTATGGTCGGTGGACGTGGCGATGACTCCTTTAACCGAGCTACACAAGCGGAACGTCAACCTGGCTCTGCAATGAAACCTTTTGTTTACTTAGCAGCTATTCAATCTGGTAAAACGCCTGGTTCCATTATTGATGACAGCCCTGTTGACTTTAATGGTTGGCGTCCTCAAAACTATGAACGTAACTTTGATGGCAATATTACTTATCGCTATGCGTTACAACATTCTCGCAACGTACCAGCTGTAAAAATTGCGGACGAAGTTGGCATGAGCCGAATTATCGACTTAGCTAAGAAAATGGGGATCACCACCCTTACAGATGACGACAACAACTTGTCTACTGCACTAGGTGGTTTAACTCAAGGTGTATCACCGTTAGAAATGGCACAAGCTTATGGTGTACTTGCTAATGGTGGTATCAGGGTACAACCAACAGCTATCGTTAAAATCGTAGATCGTAATGGTCAAGTTGTTGAAGAAAACTCCATCCAAGAAAAACGTGTTGTAGAAGAAAAAGATGCTGCTATTATTACAAATATGCTAGAGTCTGTTATTAACGGCGGTACTGGCGGTAATGCTGCTATCGGTCGTCCTGCAGCTGGTAAAACAGGTACAACAGATGATTCCAAAGATGCTTGGTTTGTTGGTTATACTCCTGACCTAGTTGCTGCAGTTTGGATTGGCGATGACTACGGTTCTGAAACATTGCACGGTATTACTGGTGGTAGTACACCTGCTGTAATGTGGGGACAATTCATGTCTGCTGCATTAGCTAATACACCGGCTACAGACTTTAATGTACCTGCTAGTGCACAAGCTGCAGTTAGCGAGGGCTATTTCAATCCTGTCAAACAAGTACAGAAAAAAGATGACAAGGATAAAAAAGATGACAAAGATAAAAAGGATGATAAGGATAAAAAAGAAGAAATCTCTAAAGATGATGATTCCTCATCCAATGTAGAATCTACTGATTCTAAACCTAGTCAGTCTAAATCTAAAAAAGAGAAAAAGAAAGATCGCTAGTCTTAGTAGGTTAACATACAAAGAGGCAAAACCAAATGGTTTTGCCTCTTTTCTCATACTAAAAAGTAGCAGATTCTAAGAATCTGCTACTTTAGTATCTCTACTCAAGATGTGGATATACTATTTAAGAACTACATTGGTAGCACCGGCACCACCTTCATCGTAGCCGGCCGTTTCAAAGTGAGCCACCTGAGGCAAGGTACGAAGATACTGATGCACACCTTCACGTAAGGCACCGGTTCCCTTACCATGAATGATACGCACTTGATTTATACCACCCAATATGGCTTGATCGATAAATCGACCAACAGAAACTACTGCTTCATCCACGGTTTGACCTAAAATATTTATTTCTGTACGCACCTCTTTTTGACGTTGAACAGCAGAACCACCTGCTCGTTTACGAGTTTTAGGCTGCGGTTTGAGATTATCTCGTTGAATCTTATTAGATTCTTCCCTCGTAGTAGATTGTAATTCACTTACTTTCACAGTTGCAGATAGACCATTAATATCTACAGTAACGCGATTTCCCTTAATGGATAAAACGGTACCTAGGGAACGCAAGGATGTTACGTATACAACTTGTCCAGTAGCAACAGCATCGATGGTCAATGTATTACGTTCATCATCTACAGGTGCATCTGGTACGTGAACATTAGAAATACCTTTGCGAGCCTCATTAATAGCAGATTGACGCTTATCCTTATTCGTTTCAGAGAACTGTGATTTCAACTGTTTAATGATGGATTCCCCTTCTACACGGAGACTGCGTTTCATAGCTTCCGCATCAGCTTGTGCCTTCGCTAGAATCTGTTTACGTTTTTCATTAAATTGTTTCTTTTCTTTCTCTAATTGACCGCGCATGCGACGTGTTTCATCTAATTCTTTTTTAAGTGCTCGTTCCCGTTCCGATGATTTACGAAGTTGTTCATTCAAATCAGATAAAACGGTTTCCATTTCACTACTACCAAACTTAGACTTATAATCCCGTGCACGATTCACAATATCCTTCGGCAACCCTAATCGAGCTGCAATACTTAATGCATGACTACTACCTGCTACGCCAATATGTAATCGATAGGTCGGCTTTAATGTACGCTCATCAAATTCAACATGACCATTCTCGATACAGGCCGTATGGTACGCATAGTTCTTTAACTCATTATAGTGAGTGCTGACCATCATGAGCGTCCCTTTTTGACGGAAGAATTCTAGAATGGATACCGCCAAAGCACTCCCCTCTTCTGGATCAGTACCAGAACCAAGTTCATCAAGTAGTACTAGGTCATTAGGGCCACAATGTTTAATAATAGAAATTACTTGCGTCATGTGTGCAGAGAATGTACTTAAACTCGCTTCAATACTTTGTTCATCCCCTATATCGGCAAAGATGTTGTGGAAAATCGGCAATATCGAACCGTGGTCTGCAGGAATAAATAAACCACTTTGATTCATAATAGATAATAGACCTAATGTTTTTAAAGAAACTGTCTTACCACCCGTATTAGAACCAGTAATCAATAAGATATGATAATCCGTACCTAATCGAATATCCGTAGGGACAACCGTATTAGCAGGAATTAATGGATGACGAGCACGCATCAAAAGCACATCACGACCTTCACTCAATGTGGCTTGTACTGCCTTTTGAGCTATAGCGAGTTTTGCTTTACCATAGACAAATTCAATATGGGATACCTTTTCACAAGCATCCATCAAATCATTACTATGTTGTTTGATAAGGGCTGAAAGTTCCTTATAAATGCGTAGGACCTCTTGTTCCTCCCCAATCAAAGCCTCTTGTAAATCATTGTTGAGTTCCACTAATCGCATTGGCTCAATATACAGTGTTTGACCCTGTTGCAGAACGATCGTGAATCAAACCATTAAAATATTGACGATATTCCTGTTTAACAGGAATTACATACCGATTGTTGCGTTGCGTAATAATCGCTTTCTTGGAAATATTTTATGATTGTCCTTATCATGTAATATAGATTGAATATCGTGTTTAATACGATCTCGCGTCTTACTAATCGTATTCCGTAGGCTCGCCAATTTAGGTGATGCTGTATCAAGCAATTCCCCTTTATCATCGAATACGCGTTTCAAACGTTGTTCAACGCGATCCATATTTGGCATATCTTGCATCCACAAAGATAACAATGGATATTCCATATATTTTGTTCTAAAGAACTTAGTCATACGCTTATAGGCACCTATAGTAATATATACATCCCATATAGCCTCTCTTGTAAGAACAAAATCCTTGCGACTCTTTTTACAAGATTCACGTATATCCCTTGTGCCTCCTAGAGGCTGTTCAATTTCAGTTTGCCATGAACGCAACGCCTCTGAAGTTTCATCTAAAGCCTCTTGAATCTGCTTTCGATCCGTCATGGGTGCTAATGCTAATGCCATTTCTTTAGCAATAGTAGAACCACAATGATGGGCTAATTCTTCTTTTATTTTTATAAAATCTAATACATCTTCATTAAACAATGTACTACCTCGTTCTATAAAATACCTCTAAAATAATGTCCTCGCGTAATAGATTCGCCTTGTGAATCGACCTTTTTAGGCGGTGCATCCATAGTACCATTAGCTATAGCTACGTATTGAGATACAATATCTTGCACGTAATTTGGTTTCATATGACGTCCATCAATGCGTAATATGGATATGCCTTTTTGTAAAAGCATAGGCACATAGGCACGCATATCCATTTCATGACTATTCATAATATGCATTCGGCAATATGGATCTGTACGAAGTGGGAATATTTCCCCTTTTCTATCCTTTAAGGAATAGGATTCTGTAACACATGGCATAGGACAATTTACCTTGCTACCAGTTCCCACAAAACTAGCAATGGCACAGTATTCGGAAATCATCATTTCTGTATAGCCATGAACCATCGTCTCAATAGGGACGTGACTATGTTTAGCTATTTCCGTAATTTGTTTTAAGGTCAACTCTTGCGATGGATTTACACAACTTATATGTAACTGTTCCCAGAAATGCAATGTAGGTGTATTGAAAAATATTAAGGCCTGTATCAGCCTCAATGGCACCTGTATATCCTAATTCACGGAGCCATAATAAGGCTTGTGGCACGTGAATAGAAATACTATCTGGATGAGCCTGTACGATTGCCTCTAATGTATGTTTATATGCTTCTACTTCATCATCTTTCACAACTCGTGGTGTAGCAAAGGTGCAAATCACATCAGATTGAGCACATAAACGGGCCACCTCATCATATATAGATAATGCATATGGTGTACGATTCAGTCTATCACCACCAAAAACAATTTTCTGTGCTCCACCAGCAATTGCTGCTTTCACACCTTCTATTTCATCAACACGCGCTGAAATCATAGGACAAGTATCATAGGATAACTCGTGTTGCGCCTTGAAATCATAATCTACATCGCCTGTTACTTGCAATGCTTGCCATGATTCTACATGATGTGTAATTAACGCTGTTTCTAATGCAGTTACGGCATCACGACGTAGTGCATTAAGAACGCTAGCAGGCCACATATAAGGGCCATCAGGAATATCTACATAAGAAAGCCTAAATAACGTATTACCCAACCGACCTAACTGTTCTGTTACCTTCTCTAACGATGTGGGCACTTTATTAGCAATAGCTGGCACATACTCATTTGTAACAGTCACACTAAGACCAGAGTCTAGGATGGCAGTTAATTCAGTATAATTTGTTTCACCATTAGAACCAACACTGAGATATACAGACATATCATATTTACGGGTAAACTCTTGTAAAGCCCTCGTGACTTTGTATTCTTTGGTGTAGATGCTAAATATAATTGACCTACTGCTAAGCCCTCTGCAGGGTCGTCCCTTTATACAGCGTATCGGATACATGTCCATTCGTCATCTACCGTATAATAGGTAACACTGCCATTAGATTGTAATATTTTAACTAATGAACCTTGTTCAATAGGTTCTGTTAAAGATAAATAAACTTCACCTTTTTTCGTATACGATTCGCCGATTGGCTTACCCTTGATGATTTGGCGCCACTACGGTCATCATTTGTCGACCTACCGTATCTTCTAAATAGGCTGTGGAAAATCCACGATTAAATCCAGATGCTAGTGCTTTACGTTGATTTTCGTGAATTGATGCCTCATCCAATATCTCTCTATAAGTACCTATCACTTGACGAACATAGGATACCTTTTTCATACGACCTTCTACCTTAAAGGATGTAACACCAGCCGCTACGAGTTCGTTCATATGCTCACTGTAGTTGAGGTCCTTTGGACTTAGCAAATAAGCTTCATGTTTAGGTAACACACTTTCACCCTTAGAATCCAATAATTCATAAGGTAAGCGACAAGGTTGTGCACAAGCACCTCGGTTGCCACTGCGTCCACCGATGAAAGAACTCATCAAACATTGACCTGAGTAGCATACACATAATGCACCATGTACAAATACTTCAATTTCTGCCTTACAATGTTTGCATATATGTTGAATTTCCTTAAGACTTAATTCACGAGCCAAAACAACACGTGTAAAGCCTAGACTTTCATAAAAACGAACCGCATCAAGTGTAGCAGCCGTCATTTGTGTACTCCCATGAAGATGGATGTTTGGTGCAACACGTTTTGCAATTTCTGCAACAGCTAAGTCCTGCACGATGATGGCATCTACACCAATGGAATCTAAATCCTTAATATACTGTTCAAGGTCCTTCAGTTCCGTATCGCCAATCAAAATATTAACGGTTACATACACAGACACATCTAAAATATGTGCTAACCGTACAGCCTCACGCAATTCATCAATACCAAAATTGGCTGCATGAGCCCGTGCATTAAAGACCTTGCCCCCTAAATATATAGCATCTGCCCCCGATTCTAAGGCGGCCATAAAATTTTCCATCGTACCCGCTGGTGCTAATAATTCCATAATAAATCCTTTCTGACTCATTACCTATACCTTCTATTATACAACAGGGGATAGATAGACATAAAAGGGTTTACCATAAGGTAAACCCTTTCACGATGATTTATCGTAATTTACAATTTTTAGTTGCTAATGCATCAATAATCGCTTGAATTGCACCATCAATGTCTTCATCATTTAATGTGCCTTCCATCGATCTAAATTGTAAGTTATAAGCTAAGCTACGATAGCCTGCTTCAATATGTTCCCCTTCGTAAACGTCGAAGATAGATACGGATTCTAAGTATTCTCCGCCATGTTTCCTTAATAAGCGCTACAATGTCACCACTTGTAACAGATACTGGTGCTACAATAGCCAAGTCACGACTTGTACCTGGGAATTTACTGAATGATTGATATCTAAATGGCGGTACTGTAATGGATAATACAGCTTCCAAAGTCGATTTCAAACATATATACTTTTACCAGACAAATCGAAAGTGTTTTTAACCACTTGTGGATGTAATTCACCATAGTTTGCAATCGTTACACCATTGACTGTATAATGTGCACTTACGCCTGGATGGTAATAGCTTTCACTAGATGGTTGAATATCATATTGAGTCAATCCCTAATTTAGCTAGTAAACCGTCAACTACACCTTTTACATCATAGAAATCAGTGTCGCGTTGCGCTTGGTTCCATGCGGCCTCTGTAACCTTACCCATCATAATACCACATGCCATAGGGCGTTCATGCGGTACTTCTGTTAATGGCAATGCCTTTGGTTCATACACATTAGCCGTTTCAAATAACCACAAATCCTTATTTTTGTTGTGCAATATTGCGTTTAGCTGCTTCAATAACAGCTGGCACCAACGTAGTTCTCATATATGGGAACTCTTCAGAAATAGGGATTTAAGATTGGAATAGCCGTATAACGATTATCACCTTCTGGTAACATCATATTCGTAAGGCCATCTTTGTGCATGAAGCTAAATGTAATGATTTGGCTTAAACCTGCATGTGCTAAGTAATGCGTTACTTCTTTTGTTAATGCTTTCTTAGGGTGTCATACCGCCAGAGGATAGTATCAGCCACAGGAATTGTAGGCGCAATATTATCATAGCTTACGATACGCGCTACTTCTTCAGCAATATCAGGCATACCAGTTACATCATCGCGCCATGTTGGAACGAGTGCTTCAATGGTATCACCAGATTCTGTAATGCCGAATTCGAGCTTCGTTAAAATATCTACCATTCTATCTTTTTTTCAATAGAAGTGCCAAGATAGTCATTGATTTGTTCTGCTGTGAAAGTTACAGTGCGTTGTTCTACTGGTTCTGGATATACATCAATAACGCCAACACTCACCTTACAAGAAGGACAGATTTGTTGTAACAATTGTGCAGCACGATCGATAGCATATGCTGTATATTTATGGTTTACACCGCGTTCAAAACGACCAGATGCTTCGGAACGCATACCCTAAAGCTTTAGATGTACGACGAATGGATGGACCATTAAATACTGCAGCTTCAAACAATACATTAGTAGTTTTATCTGTTACTTCACTTGTAAGGCCACCCATCACACCAGCTACGCCGATTGGGCCTTTTGTATCTGCAATGATAAGCATGGACTCATTGAGTTCACGTTCATTACCGTCTAGCGTAGTAAGTGTTTCACCGGCTTTTGCACGACGTGCAATAAGGGTATGGTCCGCTACACAATCATAATCATAAGCATGCATTGGTTGACCTAATTCAAGCATAACGTAGTTTGTTACGTCCACTACATTGTTGATAGGGCGAATGCCGCTGTTACGCAAACGATTTTGCATCCACAATGGAGATGGTTCGATGGTAACATTCGTAACAAGACGGGATGTAAATCGCGTGCAAAGATCATGTGCTTCGATAGCTACAGATGCTTTACCTTCGATAGACTCACCAGTTTCATTCACCATAATAACTGGGAATAAAGCCTTTTGATTTGTCATGATACCGAATTCACGGGACAAACCTACCATAGAGAAGCAGTCTGCACGATTAGCTGTTAATTCAAATTCATATACAGTATCATCAAGCATAAGTGCTTCTTTAATATCTAAACCAATTGGTGTACCTTCAGGGAAAATATAGATGCCTTGTGCTTCTTCTGGTCTTACCAGATCAGAGGAAATACCGAATTCAGCAACGGAGCAGAACATGCCTTCTGATACAACACCACGTAATTTACCTTTTTTGATTTCTGTACCATCTGCCAAACGAGATTTATGATACGCAACTGGTACGATTTGACCAACAGCCACATTCGTAGCAGCGGTAACGATTTGCTTAGTAATTTCTTCCCCATCTTCAGATAAGCATTGTACTTGGCATACTTGTAATTTATCTGCATCTGGGTGTTTTGTAATTTCTACGATTTTACCAGTATAGATTTTTTTCAAACCTGGATCCATAGAAAGTACTTCTTCTACAGGAATACCTGCTTGTGTCAATTCATCCGCTAATTCTTGGGCAGGACGATTTAGATCAAGAGGTACGTATTCATTCATCCATTGTAAGCTTGCTTTCATTTCTACCTCCTAAAACTGTTCCAAGAAACGGATATCATCTTCAAAGAATAGACGTAAATCGCCAATACCGTATAACAACATAGCAATACGTTCTACGCCCATACCAAAGGCAAAGCCTTTCACCTTATTAGGATCATAGCCATTGAGCTCAAGCACACGAGGATGTACCATACCACAACCAAGAATTTCTAACCAACCTGTATGAGAGCATACGCGGCAGCCTTCGCCACCACACATTACACAGGAGATATCTACCTCTGCAGAAGGTTCTGTGAATGGGAAAAAGCTTGTACGGAAACGTACCTTAGTTTCATCGCCAAACATATGACGTAAGAATGTTTCAATGGTACCTTTCAAATCGGCAAAAGTGATGTGTTCATCAATAATCAAGCCTTCTACTTGATGGAACACAGGTGAATGCGTAGCATCATAGTCCCAACGATATACCTTACCAGGTGCAATCATGCGAATTGGACTATTAGGTTCATGACGCTGCATGGTACGTGCTTGTACAGGAGATGTATGAGTTCTAAGCAAGAAATTTTCTGTAATATAGAAAGAGTCTTGCATGTCGCGTGCAGGATGGTCTTTTGGTAGATTAAGACATTCGAAATTGTAATAGTCTTGTTCCACTTCAGGACCTTCTTCTACGGTGTAGCCCATTTTCATAAAGAAATCTTCAATCATTTCATTAACAGTAGTCAAAGGATGAATATGACCTGTTTGGAGCTCTACCAGGTAGAGTGATATCGATTTTTTCCTCTTCTAAACGAGCGTTCATAGCTGCTGTTTCCATAGAGGACTTGATTTTATCGAGTTCTGCTTCTAATGCTTCTCGTACAGCATTCACAAAAGCACCCATCTTAGGGCGTTCCTCTGGGGATAGTTTACCCAAGCCTTTTAATAAAGCTGTTACTTCACCTTTTTTGCCTAAATATTTTACGCGTACATCTTGCAACGCTTGTTGATCAGTGGCAGCTTTGATAGCTGTTAACGCTACCTCTTTTATGCGTTGTAATTCTTGTTCCATACAACAGTCCTCCTAAATTTCAAAGTTCATCCCTCATTATATCAAATTTGGGTCGTCTTCTTCAATGAATCGCCAAGGTAAATCAGGCAAAGGACGCTCTTCTAATACAAAAAAGGTTCCTCTTGCAAGATGAACAAGTTCACCTAGTTCATTGTAAATACGTGCCGTAGCCACCATAGTAGTTCGTCCATTATGTTCTACATTTGCTACACCACGCAACATAGTTCCACCCTTAACAGCTTTCACATAATTACCACTAATATCGATGGTATTTACCGATTTTCCTAAGGTAAAGCATGCAGAACCCATCACACTATCAGCAAAGCCGATACAAACGGCACCATGTAAATGACCTCTAAAATTACAATATTCTGTTTCATTGGTTTGCAAGGTCATTTCTGCATGACCAGGTTCTACTACGGTAACCTCTGAATCTTTCACCCAAGAGAATGGATTTTGATTACGTAATTCATTAAAATATTCTAACAGTGTTGTAGCCATTTGTTTCTCCATTCACAATACATAGTAATGCAAACATAAATACACATTAAATAACCATATAAAATGGTGCGTCACATCATACTTATTGTATCATGCAACGCACCATATGCGAATAGTTCTACTCTATTCTATTATTCGTAATGTAATGCATCAATTGGGTTTAATTTAGCAGCCTTACGAGCTGGATAAATACCGAACACCAAACCAATAGCCATCGAGAAGGCAAAGGATAACACAATGGTTGGTACCGATATAACCGTGCTCATACCAGAGGCTAAGCTTATGAGTTTTGAAGCACCTATACCAAGTGCAATACCGATGAGTCCCCCCATGAGACTGATTACAACAGCTTCAATCAAGAACTGTGTAACGATAACGAAGTAAGTAGCACCTAAGGCCTTACGAATACCAATTTCACGAGTCCGTTCCGTAACGGATACGAGCATAATATTCATAATCCCTATACCACCTACTACGAGGGAGATGGCTGCAACAGCACCTAAGAATAAGGTTAATGTGCCTGTTGTCTCTTCCATTGTTTCCATGATAGAGTTCATATTTTGAATGTTAAAATCATCAAGGTTTGTATCCTTAATGCCATGTCGCACACGCAAAAGATTTTCTATATCAGACTGCAGACGATCAATACCGTTTTCATCCTTAGCTACTACGTATAACATACGTAGATAATCGATTCCATCCACGCGTTCCATCGCAGTTGTATAAGGAATGATTACCATATCATCTTGGTCATTCCCCATAGCACCACTCCCCTTGCTATTGAGTACCCCAATAACACGGAATGGAATATTTTTAACGCGAATCTCAGCACCTACTGGGTCTTCATCACCAAATAGATTTTTGCAACAGTCTTACCAATTACAGCAACGCGTTCACGATTCTGTATATTTTTATTAGATAAAAAACGCCCAGATTTCATCGTCCAATTATTAACATCCAAATAATTAGCGTTAACACCAGACACAGAGGTAGTCCAGTTTTTATTTTGATAAATCACTACATAAGTACCGTTAGTCATCGGACTCACGGCCTTAACACCATCAAGTTTAGCAATAGCTTCGTAGTCGGCTACCTTTAACGACTTCATAGAACCTGCTGTTGGTCGCACCCCCGGCGTACGAGGTGCACCAGGCATAACCATCAATAAGTTTGAGCCTAGACTAGAAATAGAATTTTGAATGTCCTGTTTTACACCATTACCAATCGACACAAGGGCAATAACGGCAGCAACGCCGATAATAATGCCTAGCATGGTCAAGATAGATCGCATTTTATTAGCAATCAAGGATGCCCAGGCCATTAAGAAACTTTCTTTATACATGTGTCACCTCCTGTACAGGAGTCATATTGAGATTTTGCTTATCTTCTACTATATAGCCATCACGGAGCACAACATTGCGACTAGCATAAGTTGCAATATCAGGCTCATGAGTTACAAGAATAATAGTGCGCCCTTCATCATACAGGCCTCGAACGATATTCATTACATCAATAGTAGATTTTGAGTCCAAATTCCCCGTCGGTTCATCGGCCATAATAATGGCAGGATCATTAGCTAAAGCACGTGCAATGGCCACACGTTGACGTTGACCACCAGATAACTCTGCTGGTAAATGGTCCATGCGGTCTCCTAAACCTACAGAGCTAAGCAAAGCCTCTGCACGAGCAGTCCGCGTTTTTTTATCAACACCTGCATATACCATTGGCAACGCTACATTTTCAAGAGCAGTTAGTTTTGTTAATAGATTAAAACTTTGGAATACAAAGCCAATTTCTTTATTTCGCACGTATGCCAACTCATCATCACTTAGGTTAGCTACTTCGTTTCCATTCAAGCGATATGATCCTGATGTTGGTCTATCAAGGCACCCTAAAATGTTCATAAAGGTAGATTTCCCAGAGCCAGAAGGCCCCATAATAGATACAAAATCCCCCTTTTGTACCTGTAAGTCAATACCATGTAGAACGGGAACCTTTAATTTACCATTAACATAGGTCTTCGTAATACCTTGAATATCAATTACTGAATTATTCATAGTTCACCTACGCTTAAAATGGTCCACGAGAATTGTTTTTAGGACTTGTTACATCACCGCTGATAATAATTTCATCCCCTTCGGATACCCCTTTTAGGATTTGAACATTAGTATCACCCGTTACACCTGTAGAAACAGCTGTTCGGACAGGCTGTCCATCCTTGATAACATAGACATACTCACCTTGTTTATCAGTACGCACTGCAGTAAGAGGTACTACCAATGTATTTTTAATATCTTCACCAAAAATAGTTGCACGAGCGGTCATAGATGGTAAGAAATTGTCGGAAATATTTTCAGGGATCTGAACCTTAACAGTATAGTAAACTACACTCGTACTAGTTGTACCCATATTCCCTTTATTTCCCCTTTTGCTACTTCTGACACGTACCCTGTGAAAGTTTCACCCGGCTTAGAATCTACAGTAAACTCTACTTTAGCACCTTGTTTAATATTACCAATATCCGTTTCATCAACAGTTAAGTATATTTCTAGATTCTTTAAATCCGCAATCGTAGCAATAATCATTTGTGTAGAAATACCAGTACTAATTGTTTGACCCGCCTTGAGTGGTGTACCTACAACGGTACCAGTCATAGGTGCTGTAATCGTAGCATCACTTAAATCCGCAGCCACTCTATCATAAGTGGATAAAGCTTGTTCATAAGCAGTTACAGCATTGTCATAGGTTTGTTGTGATACCGCATTTTGATCAATCAGTGCTTTATATCTGTTCATATCAAGAGCTGCTTTATCAAGAGCTGCTTTTGCATTATCAACTTGTGCTTGCAATTGACGAGTATCTATATAGGCAATTACTTGCCCTTGTGTAACCTGTTCATTCTCTTTAATTAATACTTTTTCTAATTTACCAGCTACATTAGTAGATACGTCTACATAATTGACAGGATTAATAGTACCTGTAGCACTAATACTAGTTTTTACATCGCCTTTTTCAACTCTACCGGTTGTGTATTTTTGGTGCGTTTGTGCACTATCATTCGTATGAACATAATAATAGCCACCACCGCCTAATAAGCAAATGGCAATAGCACCACCTATAATACGTTTACGGTGTTTTTGAAATAATTCTTTCATTATTTACTCCTTAACATTTGAGTATTCCACTATCATGCATTACATTGTACTAGAGTTTTAACGATTATACAATATAATTTTACAATATTCTATTAATGACTCAAAAATAGAGATTAATTCATACTGTTGTTTATCAATACCAAAACGCATATGTTTAGCTTTTTCATACGGTATCGCACGAATCTGTCCATCAATATACCCTGTAATACAGTTATCTATATTCTGCACTAAGCAATCGATAGCTAATTCACTCATACGAGCAGCCAAAATAGCATCCAATGCAGATGGTGCGCCGCCACGTTGTAAATATCCTAGAACAGTCAAACTAGGATCAAAGTAGGTGTGATTCTTAATATACTCTTTTACCTCACCACTTTCATAAGCACCTTCAGCAACAAGAATAATACTATACTCTTTTCCTAATTGGTGAGTCTTGTTTATATGTTCACACACTTCATCTAAAGGCATAGGATATTCCGGTACTAGTACTAGTTCTGCACCACTAGCTAAACCAGATTGTAATGCAATATGCCCTGCATGACGTCCCATCACTTCAATTATAGCAACCCGCTCATGAGAATTCGACGTATCACGAATACGACCTACCGCATCAACAACAGTATTGATAGCAGTATCAAATCCAATCGTATATTGTGTGCCATTCATATCATTATCAATTGTACAAGGAATTGTTATGGTTGACTGGCCTAATCGCATCAAAGATTCTGCACCAGCTTGTGAACCATCTCCACCAATAACGATTAAATGATCTATACCAAAGTCTTGTAGTATTTGGTAAGCTCGTTTTTGTACATCTAAATTCTTAAACTCCGGATAGCGTGCAGTTCTAAGTATAGTACCACCAGTAGTAATGATTCCGCCTACATCACGAGCATGCAAAGGTCTTATCTCATTATTAATAATACCTTCAAAGCCACGCTCTATACCATATACACTAAAACCTTCATGTATTGCTTTTCTTGTGATGGCCCGAATGGCTGCGTTCATTCCTGGTGCGTCTCCACCGCTTGTTAGTAGTGCTATTTTTTTCATGTCTACGTCCCTTCTGCTGCTTTGTACCAGCTCGCATTTCTTTAGACACTGTAGTTCTTTGTGTTGATGACTTTGTTTCTTTTGGACAATCTTGTTTGTTTAACTAATTTTATTTGTTTAACAGATTGCCGTTCATTATCTTGTTCTGTTCTAACCAATTTGTGTTGGTCTACAGTTTCAGTCGATTTGGGTTGTCGTCGCGTCTTAAATTGAACCTCAAGAGCTTCAAATTGTTGCTCAATGGCCTTCATAAAATCATAGGTTCGTCCATTAGTCGTATCCAACACATAGTCACATTGTTTATATACTGGTTTCCACGATTGAATCATATTATGTACAAAAGCTGAAACATTTGTGTAATCCATTGTTGGTCGTTTGCCAACACGTCGATTAACGCGGCTCACAATTCGATATTGTGCAGCGCGTATACCTATGATAAAAGAAAATTTCTTTAAGGATCTAAGAGTTCTCTGTTCTATCGGAAAGTTTCCACCTACACTGATAACGGCCTCATGGTATAATGAAACCTTCTTGAGTACATCTAATTCAGCACGTCGAAATGCTTTTTCACCTATTTTTTTAAAAATTTCTGCAATGGGCAGCCCAAAACGACCTTCTAATACTCGATCGGTATCCACAAATTGCCACCCTTTTAAATCTGCTAGATTGCGGCCGAAATGGCTTTTACCACTGCCCATGGATCCGATAAGAATAATATTTCGTTTTACTATCATGTTACTATTGCCCCTTATTTATACGTTAAAATTTATTTTTACTATAAAATAGCCATAAAAACAAAAATGAACATATAATAATGAGAATAATTCCGCATTATTATATGTTCATTTAACTTATAGTTCCCTGTGGAGCTATCTTACATCGAAAACGATATGCTATTTCCTGTGTATCTATAGAGCATATTTGAACTGTACAAAAAGCCAATGTATGTTGAATGGTATTTAACCATTTTAAAAAGGACTGACTAGAACCGACCAAAGTTATATCTAATATATTGCCTTTCTTAGAGCTACTCGTTACTACCAATGGTTCGCTTCTGATACTCTGATATACTTGATCCTCCCAATATTCACGGTTTGATAACGATTGCACTAGAGTCATAAGTATCAGACTCTACAAACTGGTGCTGTAGTTTTAGTTTCCATTTGATAGAACATAATAGTATCTTCTATAGCTTTACATTGCTCTATATAGTATCCATGAATTCCTATTGAGACCATCGCTACAATCAGACTTAAACTACAAGCTAGGGTGATTTTCTTTAGAATTGGTGTCATGCTGCTTTGTATGTCCATCCAAATGGAATGTACACTGTCCACTCTCTTTTTCCACTTGTTGTTTACCATCACATATTACCTTTCTCATATGTGCTTGTACATATTGTCTATAATTATGGTATACATCCTCATTAATAGCAGTTCCATCAACAGAAAAACCACTATCCGTAAATTCAATATGTTGTAATGTAATACCTCCATTCATAGCCATTGCAGCATCTAATATAGTTACAAAAAGAAATTGACTATCCCATGTATTCTGTTGTTGTAATAACGTTGAAAGCCTCTCTTGCGCATTATGATACTGTTCACGTATTAATTTAGATTCTGAATTCATCTGTACACTTTCATATAATGTTTGCTGCTCTAAATATGCTCTATAGGAGTGAATAGCCCACCCAATACAAAAAGCACTAACCATTATAATCAATCCCGCCGAAATATATATGTACAGCCTATTCCTATGTAGAAAAATATACCACCGTAATGAACGGGGCATAAAGTTTAGTAAAGTGTCATTACCAACCTTGTCCAATCCAACGTAACCCCCGTGTAGCCATACCAATTGCCATATCCCAGTCCAACTCACCTAGCTTACAACGTGTACGCCCTCTACCAAGAAACATCATCGGTAGGTATTCAGTATTTCCATATACCTCTTGTAATGCACTAATATCGATACGTTGCTCTTCATTTAAATCATCAATATTATAAAAATGAACACCTTTAATTTCTTCTACACCAAATTGTTGCAACGCTTCTTCTAAATCGATGAGTGCCGAACTTATATCTGCACCATTCACCTTGACGATACATTCCTTTACACATATATCTTTCCACCACGCCCACAAATGCATGCCTTCTGGTTCAACAATCCCCGTAACCGTACCAGTTCTATGCAATAAACCATATGTAACGGGTAATGGCCAGCAATCAATCGTATCCACGGGTGCACATGTTTCTCTAATACCTTGGCGAAGCAATTCTAATTCATGCCGATCTACAGCAGCTAAGAATAAATAATAATGATGCCGAGGATATTCTCTGCGACACGCATCTAATTCAAATTCATGGTCTCCAAAATTAAAGGTATCTTCAATATTCCATTTAATAAATTCTTTTACGTCAAAATCGTGAGGATCATAGGTAGCTAAGGTCATTTCTGTTTGTATACAAGCTACCACACTGTAGGTCCCTTCTAGTAAATTATATGTAGTAATAAATTCAGCAATATCCTCATCAATCGTACTAGACCGCTTCATCTCCATCGCATCGGTAATAATCATCGTCTTATTCTCAATATGTGCAGTTGTCCCTACAATTCGATCCTTTGTAATACAAAGGCCCTGTATGTTTTTGCTTATGTTCCTTCACTGCGTTTCCTCCTTAATATGGTTTTATACTAACGATTTCTAAACTATGATTTTCTGTCTCTCTAACATATATATGAACGCGACTTGTTACACCTTTAGAAATAGCATAACTCATCACATGTTTAGGTTCTGTAGCTCTTGGATCGGATTTAATATATATATGATTATCATCATAAACACCTATATCGAGATTTTCTCTATAATCCCATTTGTTATTACTTTCACAATAGGTGTTAAACCACCGTGCACCATTCTGTGCAGCATATTGTGATTTAATAAGACGCATTTCATCTCTTGTATTGCTTAATGACAATGTTGTTAAGCGATTTATACCTAAGATTAAAGCCAATACTATAAACATTACATATATAGCGACATAGGTAACCATCCCAGAAGAATGGCTAGTGGGTTTTCTTATACCAATCAAAATGTGTTGAAACACCTGTGGCCACCTCATAGTTTGCTATGCCTCCATATCCTTTTGCATATTCTGTTTCAGTATTAAATAGATTATTAACAGACCACTGTAGACTGACAACACCATTGGAATTCATTGAAAATGGTGTATCTGCATCGAGTCTGCGCTTATCATCAGTGCCAATAATACGACTGCCACTTAAAGGTTGTAAACTACCATCACTTAATTTCCTATATAATGCGCGCCTTGTTACTGTAAATGCAGTGCGTCTAGTATCATTAATAGATAATATATGTCCCTTATCATCAACGGATGTCTTTGAATCATTCCAAATAATATGAGCTACAATGGCGCGTCGTGTATAACGTCCATCTTCTAACATCGCCAAACTATCATCAATTCGTTCTGTCCATATAAAACAAGTCATACATATAGTCATCACCATGATTAGCACAAAGGAACTTATTAAGATACTAATGACAATGGATGGCAAAATAAAGCCTCCAATCTTTTTCAAAGTATTATTTTTAATGATGAGGTGGACCAAGAAATGTGGATATTTCATACACAACATCTCCATTATCAATAGCTTGTACGCGATATCTCAAAATATAGATACCATTAATTTCTTCTTCTACAAGACTCTTTTTAAATACTATATGAGGTAAATTATGGTTTCCAGATACTGGGGTAGCCGTTATATGCGGCGTACCACCTGAATCATACAAAGCCTTACCTTCCTCTATATAAGACACCGTATCTTGCAATATATAATCATCAATATATGCAGTTTTTACCATTGTCAAGGTATCACTCAATACATAGAGTATTGTAGGTAACTATAGCAACACTAGGGTTACAGCCATTAGTGCATCACCATATAAAAAACCGCTTTGTTTAGATAATGTTACATTATTCTTTCCAGTCATATGGCACTTAGCATACATCTCTAAATCATAATATTTCCCAGCGCACACGCCCTGTTTGAACAGAAATCCATATGCGATTTGTTGCGCCTGTTTGAGTATCTTGTAAAATAAATTCGGTTCCATCATACGGTAATCCATAAGCAGAAAAATAAACCCGTTTCATAGTATGTGCACTTTCAATATGCTGTGGTAATTCCATTTCTACATGGTGCAACATGAGTCCCTCTTGTATAGAATAAGAATGTTTTTTCAATATAAACTCACCTTGTGCCATCCGATCATCTCGATGACCTAACATAGACCATAGTTGGGCTTTCTTAATAGCTAATACGACCTCTTCTGTACTTCTATTTAATTCATGACGCGAAGGCATTGTAACAATACTACTGATTCCCATAGCAACCAAAGAAATCACTATGGAGATAGCAATAATCCATTCTACTAATATAGAGCCATTACAGTGATTTGTATGTGTTGTATCAAATACCAATATAACGCCTCCCATTGATTATAAAAATGCAAGCTACTCCATGCACCAATACATAGGAAGGGGCCAAAAGGAATATATCTGCTACGAGTGTTACGAGTAATATATAGGCCAGCGAGATAGAGGATACTAGTCAAAAAAGATACATACACCATAACGAGAATTTGAATACTTGTTAGCCATATGGATATGGCACTTATCCATTTAATATCACCCCAACCAAGGCCACCTTTACTTAGCATCCGTAATGCTACACTTATACAGGCAACGATGGAAACATGTACACAGGTGTCGATGACTGCATACTGTTCACTAATGCTATAAACGATACCTATAATAGTCAGCGCAAGGGCCCCTTCATCGGGTAATATATAATATAGCTTATCAATGGTAGCACCTATTACGAGAAATAGTGAAAAGAAGCTATAACATATAATTTCAAACATAGTGTAATCTCTAAAAAATAAAGGGATTACTATTGCCAGTATCGATATGGCTAGACAGATATAAACCTTTTTCCCTTCCATATGACAAGTCCTTATGTTTCAGGTGCTGTAACAACTACAGACTTCCCAGAATTACCTGTAACTTGTTCATAAGTAAATAACATATTCTTTTCCTTTTGTAGTCTTAACATGTTCAGTTAAATAACCTTCTTGATACAACTTTTTCTACAGTTGGAGGCGTATCTATGCTTTTTATCAATCATATAAAGTTGTGTCGCATTGCGAATGATTTGAATATCTGCCACTTGTTTTGCATTCTTTGCCTTATCTGCAGCAGACATAAATTGAGGCATTGCAATGGCTGCTAAAATTGCAATAACAGCTACGACAACCATGAGTTCTACTAGTGTAAAACCGCCCTGTTTAGATTGTTGTAATCTCCGAATACTTATATATTTCACAAACTGATTTTTCTAGCTTAGTTAAATATTCTCTACAATAAGTAAGCATTTTATAAAGTCTCCTTTCATTGACCACTTAATGAAGATATAGATGTAAATAAAGGATACATAACAGATATAACGAGAATAGCAATACCCACACCCATGATAGTAAGGAGTATTGGTTCCATGAGACGCTCCATCCTCGCAATATATTGAGTTAATAAGGATTCATAATAATGACTGCAGTGATTAAGCATGGCAACCAACTCACCGCTTTCTTCTCCAACTGCTACCATTTGCCAAATAAAGGGGTTGCCCTATAGATGCTGATTTTTAAACTTTCACAAAAGGAGTGCCCTTTACAAAGCATGGCATATACATGATTACTACAAGTTTCACCATACAAATTTCTCCATATATGTTTTGTAATATCTATAGTATTAATAATAGAAATCCCAGAATCTAACAATAAGGCCCAAATATGTAAAATATTTGTATAATACAGAGATGTTAAGAACGTGTTATGTTGAGCCAACTGCCATAATCGTCTATCAAATCTATATCGTATTGCAGATTGTTTGAAAGCATATATCAATAATCCGATAACAACGGCATGTATCCCCACATATATCAATGGATGTTCTCGAAGGGAAGTTCCTAATACAAATAAGCCTTTTGTCATCCATGGCAATTCTATATGCATAGTTGCAAATACACGGGTAAACGATGGGATGATAAACAATATAGTTACCAAAAAGAATACATTCATAAGAACAAGTAAAAATAAAGGATATGAAATCGCACTTAGAATCTTTTGACGATATTTACGTTCTCGTTCGTAATAGGATGCTATATATTGTAAAGATTCCCCTACATTCCCTGACATTTCACCACTTTCAAGCAGTGCTAATGCTATAGGAGGAAACCCCTTTTGTCGAAGTACCTCTGATAAAGATTGACCTCGTTGTATACCCTCGTATAATGAGCGATATAGCATCGTTTTAGAACCTTCCGTCAATAATTCTAATGAACGCCGAAGTGAAATACCAGATTGTAGCAATAAACCAAGTTGATATGCTGTGGTACTCACCTCTTTATGACTCCAACTCACCGATTTAGTAGATGATTGGGAGATACTACAAATGACATATCCCTCTAATTTTAGTTTAGTTCTTACCTCTTCTTTGGAATCGGCCCATAGCGATCCTTGTATTCTTTTCTTATCCGTTGTTATTACTGTATAGTCATAGGCATTCATGTAATCCCTCTATGATAGTTGTTGTTCCAATAAAGCATGTAATTGTTGGGCTGATCCATATTGTGTTTTTGCGTCACGCACAGCCATCTCCAATGTTTTCATAGGCGACTGTGTCTCCTGAATCGATACAATTTGTGGTTCCTTACGATTCCTAATTAAATTTGCTACTGCATTAGTATTTAGTAAAATATCCCGTATTGTGATAAACGATGTTTCCCACCGTAACAAACGCTGACATATAACGGCGCGCAATACTTGCGAAACTTGACTGCGCACTTCATCTTGTTGCTCGCCGGGAAATAGAGATATCATACGATGTACCGCCATTACAGCCCTCTGCGTATGCATCGTAGCTAATACAAGATGCCCAGTTTCAGCTGCATGTAAAGCAGCTTCTAAGGTGTCTCTATCCCTCAGTTCTCCAACCATGATTACATCGGGATCTTCGCGTAATGCATCACATATCCCTTGTGACATAGAATCTACATCGATACCTAATTGACGTTGATGGATGATTGAATGGGCTGGTATAAACTCGTATTCAACAGGGTCCTCTAGTGTTACTATGTGTTTATTCATAGTTTGATTAATATATTCTATGCAACAAGCCAAGGTATACGACTTTCCACTGCCAGTAGGACCTGTGACAAGAACTAATCCATCATGATACTCACAAATCATCTTTAATACATCGCTGTCTTTGGAGGAATCAAGAGAAAGATTAGCGTGACACAATAATCTCAATGTTCCACAAATACTATGATTTGCCCTATAAATATGGGCCCGAATACGAATGCCATTACTGGTAAAAGCATCATCTACAGAATGCCAGGAATCATGTGTAATACCACAACGACACAAAATATCTGCAATCATATCATTACTACATATACTCGAAATAGACTCTAATCCTTTTGAAGCCCGTATATAAATGGGTCTATCTAGTTCAAGGTGGATATCCGTAGCACCTTTTTCTAATGCAAAAGAAATTACATCTTCTAAAGATATAATGGAATGCGTTGTAGCAAAATTATTACTTTCACAGTAAGATTCCTGCACGGTGTACCTCCTCTAAGGTTGTAATACCAGAATTAATAGCTAGATGAGCAGAATCTTGGAGCGATGTGAACATATACTGTTCTACATGATCCCAATCAATATCACTAAAGGGTATTTCCAGATATTCAAATAAGCCTAATCGTCCTTGATAGGAATGTGTTGTACTATCGATTCGTCTCACAAGGCGCTGCGATAGTGATCCAATTAGTGTAGCATGTAAAAGATACGGCTCTACCCCCATATCCACAAGACGACCTATGACGCCTAATGCCGTGTTTGTATGAACTGTGGTAATCACACGATGTCCTGTTAACGCAGCCTTAACAGCCAATTGTGCAGTCTCATTATCGCGAATTTCACCAATCATAATTGAATCTGGATCCTGCCGTAATACGGTTCGAAGACCTTTAGAAAAGGTAAAGCCAATCTTTTCATTAATACCTATTTGAATAGCTCCTTCAATGGTTGCCTCTACAGGGTCCTCTAAGCATATCAATTTAGTTTCTTTTAAATTTAACATGCGAAGCATGGCATATAAGGTAGCAGTTTTACCACTGCCTGTAGGACCACAAATTGTAATGAGTCCATAGGGCCGTTTTAATAACTGCGATTTTTTCTTGTAGCTCCACATCCATCCCCAGTTCTAATAGATTTTTGTGTACCCCTTCGTTGCCCATCAATCGGCATACAATCGCTTCGCCATATAAACTGGGCAAACTAGATACACGCATAGTGACAGCGTAGGATTTTACTGACCATTCCCATCGCCCATCCTGCAGTAATCTCTTTTCGCTAATATCCATGCCACTGAATACCTTGATGCGGTTCACAAGCATATCTGCATCTGTAGCATCAACTAGCATATACTCGGTCAATAATCCATCAATTCTTAGTCTTACTTGTATGCCATTTAATATAGGGTCAAAGTGAATATCACTAGCACCAACTGTAATGGCATAAGTTATGATTGAATCTAATGCAACATCTACATACAAGGTCACCCCCTCCTTTATACCTTGCGGTGTGTTTATACATCACCTTTGCTTATTGCACTAGGTAATTCTCCATAGTAAGAAAAAGTCCTGTTTATTTTCTAAAATTCCACAAAGCGTGTACCGAGTAGCTAAAAAACATCAAAAAAAAGAGACTCCCTTGAGTTTTTCACTACTCAAAAGGAGTCTCCTTTATAGTATTTTCTATCCTAAAAATAGAATATGATTATTTCTATTTTTTTCAAATTATAGAATACTGCATCACCTTTATATTGTGCTGTTTCATATAACATTTCTTCAATGCGAAGCAATTGATTATATTTAGCAACACGTTCAGAACGAGCAGGAGCACCTGTTTTAATTTGGCCCGCATTAACAGCTACTGCAATATCTGCAATAAATGTATCTTCTGTTTCACCAGAACGATGAGATACTACGCATGTATATCCAGCACGTTTTGCTGTTTCCATAGCATCAAAGGCTTCTGTTAATGTGCCAATTTGATTTACTTTTACAAGAATGGAATTAGCTACACCAAGGTCGATACCCTTTTCAAGACGTTTTGTATTAGTAACGAATAAATCATCACCTACAAGTTGAACGCGCTTACCAAGGCGTTCTGTTAATACTTTCCAGCCATCCCAATCTTCTTCTGCAAGGCCATCTTCGATAGATACGATAGGATATTTATCGACTAAGTATTCATAGAAGTCAACCATTTCGCTAGCGCTCAATACTTTGCCTTCGCCTTCTAGATGATATTTACCATCTTTATAGATTTCACTAGAAGCTACATCAAGAGCTAATTTAAAATCTGTACCAAGTTCATAACCTGCACGTTTAATAGCTTCGCAGATTACTTCCAAAGCTTCTTCATTAGATGCTAAGTTTGGTGCAAAACCGCCTTCATCACCTACAGCAGTGCTAAGACCTTTATCGTGAAGCACGGATTTCAATGTATGATATACCTCTGCACAGCTACGCAATGCATCGCTAAATGTTTTTGCCCCCACTGGCATAATCATAAACTCTTGAAGGTCCACATTATTATCAGCATGAGCACCACCATTTAAGATGTTCATCATAGGCACTGGTAATTCTTTAGCATTAAAGCCACCTAAATATAAGAATAATGGCAAGTCTAAAGATTCAGCAGCCGCTCTTGCTACTGCCATGGATACACCTAAAATTGCATTAGCACCTAAATTAGCTTTGTTGTCAGTGCCATCAAGTTTAAGCATCAAATTATCGATTGCTACTTGTTCAGTTGCATCATAGCCGATAATAGCAGGTCCAATCTTAGCGTTTACATTGTCTACAGCTTGTAAAACACCTTTGCCTAAATAACGGGATTTATCACCATCGCGTAATTCTACAGCTTCGAACATACCTGTAGATGCACCAGATGGAACTGCAGCAGTTGCAATTGTACCATCTTCCAAACATACCTCTACTTCTACTGTAGGATTACCGCGAGAATCCAAAATTTCACGAGCTACGACTTGTTCAATTACTGCCATAATACTACCTCTTATTTATATACTAAATTAATCTACTAACAAACTTTCACCAGTCATATCACTTGGCTTTGTCAATATGAGCCAACGCCAACATGGTCGGTGCAATATCACATAATTTACCTGATTTAAGTTGTTTATGCTATATCCTGAGCTCTCACTAAAAATCAATGGAACAACATTTCGTTGTATGGGCTGTATGAGGTTTTCCAGTCTCATGATTGACCATTTGCTCTGCATTACCATGATCGGCGGTAACTAAAAAGCTGTCCTCCAACCTCTAATATAGCCTTTGCAATACGTTCTAATCCTGCATCCACAGTTTGAATTGCTTTTCACTGCAGCTTTAAAATCTCCTGTATGACCCTACCATATCTGGATTTGCATAATTTAAAATAATCATATCGTATTGACCACTATGAATAGCATCAACTACCTTATCGGTTACCTCAGGAGCACTCATTTCAGGTTGTAAATCGTAGGTTGCCACTGCTGGAGAAGGCACAAGAATACGGTCTTCACCTTCAAATGGAACCTCATTACCACCATTAAAGAAATATGTTACATGAGCGTATTTCTCTGTTTCAGCTATGCGTAATTGACGATAGCCACCCATTAGCAAGGACTTCACCCTAATGTATGATGCAACGTATCCTTTTTCATAGACAATATGAACAGGCAATCCATCCTCATACTTAGTCATTGTCGCCATAAAGATAGATATAGGTTCTCGTTTAAAACCTTCAAAATCAGGTAAAGTTAAAGCCTTCGTCAATTCACGAGCTCTATCAGGTCTAAAGTTACAGAAGATTACGGCATCTCCATCAGAAATCATCCCGTTTGGATCGATAACTGTAGGCACTACAAATTCATCATTCACACCATCATTATAGGATTGTGTAACGGCGTCACACGCAGAATTAGCCTTATTACCAACACCATTGACAATAGCATTATAGGCTAATTCCTCACGGTCCCACCGGTTATCGCGATCCATCCCATAGTAACGGCCACTTACAGTAGCAATTTTCCCACAGTTTATATCGGACATAAAAGGATTCTAAATCCTTAAGATAGGTTAATGCTGATTGTGGTGGCACATCGCGTCCATCGAGAAGCGCATGCACATATACTTCTTTAATGCCTTCATGTTTAGCACCAGCAATTACGGCCTTAATATGCTCTAAAGAACAATGTACATTGCCATCAGATACAAGGCCAATAATTTGTAATTTACCATGCTTAGCATGCTTGTATAACTCTTGTATTACAGGCTTTTGAAAAAACTCGCCACTCTCTACATCCTTTGTAATACGCGTTAAGTCTTGATATACAATACGGCCTGAACCAAGGTTGAGATGTCCAACTTCTGAATTACCCATTTGCCCTTCTGGCAAACCGACTGCAAGACCTGAAGCTTGTAATGTTGTATGAGGATACGTATCCCACAAATAATTAAAATAACTTGGTTTTGCTTGTACTACGGCATTCGTCGTATCTGTTTGGTCCCCCATACCAAAGCCATCTAAGATGACTAGCATTACGGGTGCCTGTAATTTTGCCATATTTATACCTCTAGTATATTATTTACTTACGTCTTGAGCCGCCATGATGATTTCATTAAATTCATCCACGATTAACGAAGCGCCTCCAACGAGGGCTCCATCAATATTAGGCTCACTTAAAATTTCACGCGCATTATTAGCTTTTACGCTACCACCATATTGAATACGAACCAAGTCCGCCACATTTGGTGTATATAATTCAGCAATATATTCACGAATGGATTTACATACTTCCTCTGCTTGATCTGCAGTTGCCGTTTTACCCGTTCCAATAGCCCAAATCGGTTCATAAGCAATAATCAGTTTTTCTACTTGATCCGCTGGAATATCTTGCAATGCACGTTTTAATTGTCCATGAATGAAAGAAATTGTTTCATTTAGCCTCTCTCTGTTCAAGGCTTTCACCAACACATACGATGGGTTGTAAGCTATGGAAAAAAGCACTCTTAATTTTTTCATTCACCATCGCATCAGTTTCACCATAGTATTCACGTCGTTCAGAGTGTCCAATAATTACATAGGAAACACCAAGCTCCGTTAACATAAGAGGAGAAACCTCACCAGTAAATGCACCAGCATCATGATAATCCATATTTTGAGCCCCTACGCTGACCTGTGTATTTTTTGTTAACGACACAGCTCTCTCAAGCGCAGTAAAAGGAGGGCATACAACAATCTCACAGTCCAAGTCTTTATCACCTAAGAAACTAGTAAATGCTTCAATCAAGATAGATCCGGATGCAATGGTTCCGTTCATCTTTCCAGTTTCCTGCAATAACTTTGGTTTTCTCATATTATGCCTCTGTTAAAGCAGCAATACCTGGTAAAACCTTACCTTCCAATAATTCAAGGGAGGCACCGCCACCTGTCGAAATATGACTAATTTTATCTGCTAAACCACTTTTTTCAATAGCAGCTACGGAATCGCCACCACCAACGATGGTCATCGCATCAGATTCGGCTACAGCTTTTGCTACTGCATTAGTACCAGCTGCAAATTTTATCCATTTCAAATACGCCCATTGGGCCATTCCAAATGATTGTTTTCATATTAGCCAATGCTTCTGTATAGAGTTCACGTGTTTTAGGACCGATATCCAAAATCATCCAGCCATCTTCGATGTTATCGACATCCACGATTTTTGTGTTTGCATCATTGCTGAAAGCATCAGCTACTACAGCATCGATAGGTGTCAATAATCTAGCACCTGCAACGCGTGCCTCCATAACTAAATCTGTAGCGATAGCATCTTGACCATCTTCATATAAGGAACTACCGATGTTACAGCCTTGAGCCTTAATGAAAGCATTCGCCATACCGCCGCCGATAATCATAACATCTACCTTAGGTAATAGATTGGAAATAACAGAAATCTTATCTGTTACCTTAGCACCACCGATAATGGCAGCCATAGGTGTTTTTGGATGTACTACAGCTGCACTTAGTGCATCAATTTCTTTTTTAAGTAAGAAACCTGCACCCATAGGGATGTAATCAGCAATGCCAACTACAGATGCTGCATTACGATGAGATACACCAAATGCATCATTGATAGCTACATCAGCAAGAGAGGCTAATTGTTTAGCAAACTCAGGATCGTTTTTAGTTTCTTCGTTGTGGTAACGCAAGTTTTCAAGCATCAATACATCGCCAGGTTGTAATGCTTCAACAGCTGCCTCAACCTTAGGACCAACGCAATCATCGACAAATGCAACTGGTTTATTGATAAGCTCAGATAAACGTTTAGCACAAGGAGCCAATGTCATATCCGGTTTACGTTCACCCTTTGGACGACCAAAATGAGATGCAAGAATTACCTTAGCATTATGGTCGATTAAATATTTGATTGTTTCTAGTGCACCACGAATGCGAGTGTCATCAGTGATGACACCATCCTTCATAGGCACATTGAAAATCACACGTACAAATACGCGTTTATTATCTACATTCATATCTAAAATGGTTAATTTCATCCTAGAATTTCCTCCCATTATAGACCTTTACTAGCTACGAAAGCTGCCATATCGATAAGGCGTTCAGAATAGCCCCATTCGTTATCGTACCAAGAAACAACTTTCACCATGTTACCATCCATAACCATTGTCAAATCAGCATCAACAATGGAACTACGAGATCAGAACTAAAGTCACAGGATACCAATGGCACATCGGATACGCCTAAGATACCTTTTAATTCACCAGCTGCTGCTTTGCGGAATGCTTCATTGATTTCTTCTTTTGTAGCAGGTTTTTCAAGTTCGCAAACAAGATCTGTAGCGGATACATCTGGTGTAGGAACGCGCAATGCAAAACCATCTAATTTACCTTTTAATTGAGGCAATACTTTAGCAACAGCCTTTGCTGCACCAGTTGTTGTAGGAATGATAGACATAGCTGCTGCACGAGCACGGCGTGGGTCTTTATGACGTGCATCAAGAATTTTTTGGTCATTTGTATAAGAATGAATTGTAGTCATCATACCACGTTTGATACCAAATTCATCGCATAATACTTTAGCAAATGGAGCCAAGCAGTTAGTTGTACAAGATGCATTAGAGATAATGTGATGTTTTGCAGGATCGTACATATCTTGGTTAACGCCCATAACCATTGTTAAGTCTTCATTTTTACCAGGTGCAGAAATCAATACTTTCTTAACAGTAGGTTGATTCAAATGAACCTTTGCTTCTTCTGCATCGCGGTATTTACCAGTACATTCCATAACGATTTCTACGCCTTCTTCAGACCAAGGCAATTTAGAAGCATCACGGTCATGGAATACGCGGATTTTTTTGCCATCTACATAAATATTTTCATCGTCAAATGTTACTTCATTAGGGATTGTGCCATGTACGGAATCGTATTTTAACAATAATGCAGTACCCTCATTATCACCAGTCGCATTAATAGCTACTACTTCAACATCTGGATTATTAATTGCCGCACGTACTACACATTTACCAATACGACCGAAACCATTAATACCAACTTTAACTGCCATTGTTTTGTCCTCCTCAAAAGAACTATATAATACTAAAAATAATAAACTAAATTATAACGCAGGAATATTTAGTAATTGGCGCATACCTTCTGCTGCTTGGTCATCTATTATGAGGATTCCCTTTTTACAAGACCTCATAACACTGATAATAGCACCAGCTTTATCAAAGCCACCTGCTACAGCTACGACATGCGGTATATTTACTATATCCCTTAATGAAAGCCCTATGTTGTTCGTCGCATAGACGATAGAACCATCCATAGAGCAATACTGACCTAATGCTTCACCTACGGCATCGCCATCAACGAGTTGACGGCGTACATCCTCCGGTATATGTCGTACATCGGCCATATGGAGTGCTTGACCAATACCAAAAACCAATATATCAGTTCTATGGATTAATTCGCTAATCTCCTTGATTTGTGGTTCTAATGTTACAAGCATATCTAGGGAATCTTTAGATAGCCCATCTGGTAAATGAAGCATCTTATATGAGCCATGCCAACGTTCTGCTAATACAGAGGCGATTACATTCGCTTGATATTCGACGACTTCACCAACACCACCACGGGCTGGTACAACCACGGGATGCAACACACTACTAGGCATTTCATCAGCCATTGCCGCCATGGTACTACCACCACTAACGGCTATAACAGACTCATCGGTTACCATACGTTGAACCACTTTCGCAGCAGTAAAACCTAAGCGTTTTAACATTAATGATCCTTCACTTGGTGTGATAATAACATCATCAATATGCAATGCTTGTTTCAACTGTTGCTCTAATTCACCAACACGTTCGTACTCATAAAGAATACCCCGTAACTTGGGAACTAGTTCTCGTCCTTCAGCACTTAGATAGATACCAGGTTTAGAGATTTCAACTAATCCATTACCTCGTAATGCATCAACATGAGATCGTACCGCACGCTCTGATATATCCGTAGCTAGTGCTAAACTCCTACGGCCGAGAGGTTCTTCATAGGCTAGATGACTCAATAATTTGTAGCGATCCTTTAAGACTGTCATTAATTCCGGTGCTATACGCTCGCATACCATTAACAACTCATTCATAGGGTTCCTCCTTTACCCTTTGATAAGGATAACGATATTCGTCCCAGACAAACAAAATTAGTCCCACCTAGAATAAAAAAATACTTCTACATGATTATTTTATACCTTATTACAACTTTATTCAAGTAAAAAACGCCCTTTCGGGCGTCTTTTACATCGTATTTATAAATATATGTCGTGATTATTTTGTACCGAAAATACGGTCCCCTGCATCACCTAAACCAGGTAAAATATAGCCATGTTCATTCAATGTTTCATCAAGAGCGGCTACATAAATAGGTACATCAGGATGTTCTTTATTAACAACCTCTACACCTTCAGGAGCTGCAACAAGGCACATCAATTTAATACTCTTTAGCACCTTTTTCTTTCAACAACGTAATCGCTGCAGATGCACTACCACCAGTAGCAAGCATTGGATCGGTAACGATGAAATCGCGTTCGCCCACGTCACTAGGTAATTTGCAATAATACTCTACTGGTTTTAATGTTTCTGGATCACGATATAAACCGACATGACCAACCTTTAGCTGTTGGAATCAAGCTAAGCATGCCATTTCACCATGCCAAGACCAGCACGCAAGAATTGGGAATAATTCCTAATTTTTTTGCCCGCAATGCGTTTACCTGTCATCTTAGTCAATGGTGTTTGCACTTCTACATCTTCTAATGGCAAATTACGTGTAATTTCATAGCCCCATCAACAATGTAATTTCATCTAATAATTCGCGGAAATCTTTTTGAACCTGTTTGTACATCACGCATCAATGTAACCTTATGATGAATCAATGGATGTGTCATAACATTAACGTTCATGATTATGCCCCCTATAAAATAATCCGAATCCCGAAATCATTATTTCGGCCTTTTATCTATTCATACATACTCTATCACATATTTACAAATCCTGCCATATAAATATGACCACTATATACATAAAAAGGGTGAGCAAGAAAAAGCTCTTACTCACCCTTTTTGAGTTCTTACTATACCAATACCTATAAATTATAAGTTAGGATATAAAGGATATTTTTCACATAATGCAGCTACGCGTTTTGCAGCATCTTGATGTTTTGCTGTATCTTCTGGGTTTTGAAGTACTGTAGCAATAATATCTGCAATTTCTTTCATATCGTCTTCTTTAAGACCACGTGTAGTCAATGCAGGTGTACCTAAACGAACACCACTAGTTACAAATGGGACTAGCTGGATCGAAATGGAATTGTATTTTTTTATTAGCTGTGATACCGATTTCATCAAGAAGATGTTCTGCTTCTTTACCAGTCAAACCTAGTATTGCGCACATCTACAAGCATAACATGTGTATCTGTACCACCAGAAACGATAGTCAAACCTTTAGCTATCAATTCAGCAGCCAATACTTTTGCATTTTTAATAACTTGTTCAGCGTATACTTTAAATTCTGGTTGTAATGCTTCACCTAATGCAACAGCTTTTGCAGCGATAACATGCATCAAAGGACCACCTTGGATGCCAGGGAATACAGCTTTATCAATAGCTTTTGCATATTCTTCTTTGCACAAAAATCATACCGCCACGAGGGCCACGCAATGTTTTATGTGTTGTAGTTGTAACGATATCTGCATATTCTACTGGATTTGGATGTAAACCAGCAGCTACAAGGCCCAGCAAAGTGAGCCATATCTACCATGAAAAATCGCGCCTACTTCATGAGCTACATCAGCCATTTTTCTTGAAAGTCGATTTGACGGCTGTAAGCACTACCACCAGCAATGATCAATTTAGGTTTTTGCTTCTAATACGATTTTTGCGGAATTCATCATAGTCGATTTGTTGCGTTTCTGCATTAACACCGTAAGGAACAACATTGAAATATGTACCAGATACGTTTACAGGAGAACCATGTGTTAAGTGACCACCATGGGACAAAGTTCATACCCAACAATAGTGTCACCAGGTTTTTAACATAGCAAAATATACAGCAAAGTTAGCTTGAGACCCAGAGTGTGGTTGTACATTTGCATGTTCTGCACCAAATAAACGTTTAGCGCGTTCAATAGCCAATGTTTCTACTACGTCCACATGTTCGCAACCACCATAATAACGTTTGCCAGGGTAGCCTTCAGCGTATTTGTTAGTCAATACACTACCTTGAGCTTCCATAACGGCTTGGGATACGATATTTTCAGAAGCGATCATTTCTAATTTATCGCGTTGACGCATTAATTCTTGATCGATAACTGCTTTAACATTAGGGTCTTGTTTTCCTAAGAAACTCATGGGAATCCTCCTTGAAAACATATGTAAATATAATGTGATAACTAATTGAATAAAGATGTATTATTTTTCAAGAGCAGAAATTTTTTCTACGCGACGCGCGTGACGCCCGCCTTCAAATTCTGTATTAAGCCAAATCGTAACAATATCCTTTGCAAGGCCCGGTCCAATAACGCGTTCCCCCATCGTAAGAATATTTGGCATTATTATGTTCGCGACTTGCATGTGCGGAAAAATGTATCGTGACAAAGCGCTGCACGTACACCTGCAATTTTGTTGGCTGCAATACCAATCCCAATGCCTGTACCACAGATTAAGATGCCTCGATCTGCTGCACCATCTACAACGGCATGTGCCACTGGTTCGGCAATATCCGGATAATCACAAGATTCTGTACTATGTGTACCAAAATCTTCCACTTCATGGCCTAATGTAGACAATAATTCCTTAATTTCTTGTTTTAAATGTAATCCACCATGATCACAACCAATAGCAATTTTCATAGCTCTATCTCCTATTCTTTTGATGCTACTAATCCAGCTTTTCACCAAATTATAAATTTGCTCAGCACATTGATTATACACGTCTTGATTTGAACCGAAAGGATCTACCACATCTCCTGCACCATGCCCCCCATTCAGCAAGGGTTTTGAATTTTTAGCTACTTCAAAAGGAAATTGACGAAGTAACACAGATTTATGATCTTGTGTCATACCAATAATCAAATCCGCTGAATTGACAAGCTCCATTGTAAGAGGTCTTGATTCATGGCCAGAAATATCGGCAATAGATTGAATCGCAATCACAGCTTCTTCTGTAGGCTTAGCACCATAAGCAGCAAATAATCCAGCAGAAACTACATTCACATCTAGACCAAGCTCTGTTGCTAAAGGCTCGCGTAATACCTTCTGCCATTGGGCTACGACAGGTATTACCAGTACATACATACAAAAATATTCATAATGACATCCTTACTGCCACAATTTCTGTGGCTATTTATACATTATAGCAAATACATCCAATATGTAAAGACATTTTTTTCTATTATGAATGGACATAATAAATATTACCTAACTGCTTATAAATAGATAATATGACCAGCACACGCCTTTTTCCATGCGATTCATGACCGCTACGCCGAGGCCTGTATTCACAACACCTTCTGCTAAAATATAGTCTACATCACATTCATTAAAATGATGTAATGTCTTATAAAAATCGTGAGCTAATGCAACCGCATCACCACTATGTCCATATACATGAAATTTCACCGTGTACACTATCTTTTAACAAATCATATGTTTCTTGACTAACCAAGAATGCACCACGTTTAGTGTCCTGTTCACGAATCACATTACTGAAAAGCTTCCGCTACATCCTTTGGGATTACCCTATAAATGCACGCATAGGTGCATCAGGGAGCATAATGCTTTATACTTTCATACCAGGAGCCTTTGGCGCTTCATTTTGAGACGATAAAAACGGATCATAGGACACATTATCTACAACTTGTTCTAACATTTCTTTTGTAATTCCACCGGGCCGTAAGATGGTCACTCCATCATCTCTCACCTCTACAACCGTTGATTCCACACCAATCGTACAGATTCCAGCATCCACAATATACAGAATACGTCCATTCATATCATCATAAACGGATTGTGCCGTAGTCGGGCTTGGACGGCCTGAAATATTAGCACTAGGCGCTGCGATTGGCACACCGGCCAATTCTAATATGTTACGGCATACAGCATGATCTGGACATCGTAATGCCACGCGAGCTAACCCACCAGTTGCACGGTCAGGCACGAGATCGGATTTAGGCAATGTAATTGTTAAAGGACCCGGCCAAAAAGCCTCAATCAAGGCCCTTGCTGTTTCAGGTATTTCTTTCACAAGCGGTTTAATGCTTTCCGCATTGGGTACATGTAATATTAATGGATTATCTGAAGGACGACCTTTAGCAGCATAAATTTTATCCATTGCATCTGCATCGAGGCCATTAGCACCAAGGCCATATACGGTTTCCGTAGGAATTGCTACAACATCACCATGACGCAAACGCATGTGCAACTAATTGAAGATTATCTCTTGTAAGTTCGGTAATGATCTTTAGTCTCCACATTCTCATCCCCTTTCACGCGAGCCGTCACAACTCGATTAATGCCCGCTAAATCTGCTGCAAAAGATATATCTACATAGAGCCAACAGACTCCAGTAAAGATTTTTACATCTTCAGCCTGATCATATCCCTACCTCAAAGGCCACAAGTCCATGAGGTTTAAGATATTTTACGCACTCCATAGCTAACTGACGATAGAAATCAAGGCCATCTTCACCACCAAATAATGCAATATGAGGCTCATTAAGTACATCAGGAGACAGGATTTTCTTATCCTCTAATCGAATATACGGCGGATTAGATACAATCACATCAAACAACTCATTATGATGTTTCTAAATAAGAAAAACATATCCGATTCGTGAAAATTCGCTACGATTTTTCTAGATTTAAAAGGCTTCTTGATTTCTGCTCAGCTACTACAAGTGCATCACGAGAAATATCAATGCCCATCCCCGTTGCTGTAGGCAGATAATGCAAGAGGCTTAGTAAAATAGTACCAGGGCCCGTACACATATCAAGGATTCGAATAGAGTCTTGTTGATGATAGGAACTTAATACATATTCTACTAATGTTTCTGTATCAGGACGAGGAATGAGGACCTTATCATTTACAGCAAATGTCAATCCCATAAAGTCTTTTGTTCCCGTTAAAGATGCTACAGAATGTCCTTTAGCCCGTTCAATGACAAGCGGCCTAAATCTATCCAGTTCTTCTTGCTCTAATGGTTGATCATAATTCGTATATAGATATATACGATTCTTCCCTAAAACGTGAGAAAGCAGTACTTCCCCATCAAGACGAGGTGTATCCATCCCCTTGCTTTGAAAGTACTGCTCTGTCCACTGGAGAATACGACCAATCGTCCAAATCTCCTTATACATTTGTATTAGCCTCCTGCATTTTAGCTGCTTGATCAGCGGCATTTAAGGCTTGAATAATTTCATCGAGATCACCATTTAAAATGGCATCCAATTTATACAATGTTAAATTGATACGATGATCTGTTACGCGACCTTGTGGATAGTTATAGGTACGAATACGTTCACTACGATCACCTGTACCAACTTGGCTCTTGCGGTCTGCAGCCATGCTAGCTGTAGCCTCTTGTTCGGCTTTATCTTGCAATTTTGCACGCAATACGCGCATCGCTTTTTCTCTGTTTTGTAGCTGAGAACGTTGATCCTGACAAGCTACGACAATACCTGTTGGTAAGTGGGTAATACGGACAGCAGATTCTGTTTTATTAATATGCTGACCACCGGCACCACTGGCGCGATATGTATCGATTTTCAAATCCTTATCATTGATTTCAATATCAACATCTTCCATTTCAGGAAGTACTGCCACAGTAACCGTAGATGTATGTACACGGCCTTGTGTTTCTGTAGCTGGAACCCGTTGTACACGATGTACACCAGATTCAAATTTCATCTTGGAATATACATTCTCACCATCTACAGAGAATACAACCTCTTTAAAACCGCCTAGTTCAGGTTCATTAGCATCGATAATTTCACAACGCCACCCTTGGCTTTCAGCATATTTTGTATACATGCGGAATAAGTCGCCTGCAAACAATGCCGCTTCATCGCCACCAGCGCCACCGCGAATTTCGATGATAATATTTTTATCATCGTTAGGGTCTTTTGGTAATAAAAGAATTTGTAATTTTTCTTCTAATTCCTCTTTTTGAGGTTTTAATTCTTTCAATTCTTCTTGAGCCATTTCACGGAATTCTTCATCCATCGTTTTGTCTTCAATGACTTCCATGGCTTCATCAATACCAGCTAACACCTTTTTATATTCTCTAAAAGCTTCTACAGTTTCAGATAATTGGGCATGTTGACGTGTTAGTTTACGCCATTCATCTTGACGCGCAATGACTTCAGGGTCACTGATGCGTTGCTCTAGATCCATAAATTTATCTTCAATAACTTGTAATTTATCTACTAACATATATAACCTCAATCTTAATATGTTTCATCTTCATAAGCATCTTCTTCTGGAGGACGTACCTCTTCTAGAGCACGAATAGCCACTTCGATTTGATCTGCTTCTGGTTCACGGGTCGTCATATATTGCAACGCCAAGCCCGGTTTAACGAGAGATTTTACAAAGGAGCTTTCACTACGTCCTGCAAAACGAATAAATTCATAGGCAATACCTGCTACGACGGGCATCAGTAAAACACGTGACACAATGCGCTCTAGCAAGTTAGGCCAACCTAAAAAGGCAAATACAAATATACTAACTACCATTACAATGAGTAGAAAATTAGTCCCGCATCTCGGATGTAAACGAGATTGAGCACGCACATTTTCTACGGTCAAAGGTAGATCATTTTCATAAGCATGAATGGTTTTATGCTCTGCTCCATGGTATTGGAATACACGTTGTATATCCTTAGTTTGACCAATACCCCATATATAGAGCAAAAACAAAGCCAATCGAATAGCACCTTCAACCAGGTTCAAAATAAAGTGATTATCTTGAATACCAGGAATAAATTTAACTACAAATGTAGGAAGGGCTACAAATAAAGCGATTGCAAATAGTGTGGAAAATACCATGGTAATGGCAATTTCACTATTCGACATTTCTTCCTCTTCATCACCAGCCGCTTTCGCAGAGAAGGACAAGGCCTTCATACCGATAACAAGAGATTCATATAAGGCTATACAGCCTCGTAAAAAAGGTTTCTTTAATATAGGATATCGCTCTTGAATGGACGTGGTAGCTTCCTTTTGCACCACGATAGAACCGGAAGGCTCACGTACAGCTGTCGCCGTATATCCTGGGCCACGCATCATGACGCCTTCAATGACAGCTTGTCCACCAACGAACTTCTTAATACGTTCTTTTGCCAAAGGATTTCCTTTCATAAACAAATAGAGGCAGAGCCCAAAGCCCTGCCAATAGTTGTTTCGCTACATAAACTATTATTTACCGTAACGTTTGTTAAATTGTTCGATACGACCACGAGCTTGAGCCGCACGTTGTTGACCAGTGAAGAACGGATGGCATTTGGAGCAAACGTCTACACGAAGGTCTTCTTTTACAGAGCCAGTTTTGAATGTGTTACCACAACCGCAAGTAACTGTAGCTTCTTTATAGTCTGGATGAATACCTTGTTTCATTCTATACACCTCTTTCCAGCAATCAATATTATTCTTATAGATTATAGCACGATAATGCGTACAAATCAAGAAACTACTCTTTAGAAGCCTGTTTTTCTTCAATTGCTTCCGCTAAGATAGTTTCTAAATCACTTTCATTCAAAAGATCGCGTAATGCAATCAATTCTTCCAAGGAAAGAGTAATCCCTTTTTTCATACTTGTATATTCGCTATCCCAAGCACGAAGATCAAATTTAGGATTATATTTCCCCCAGCTTGTGCATGTAAGTTGTTTTTTCCAGCCATCTTTATCTTCTGATAATGTGCCAATAACTTTGAAAATTTCGAAATTAATAACAGCCATTGTTACCTCCCTCCTCACCTAATTACAGTGTACACTATGTGTCAAATTATATAGTTCTAAATCGATACGATATATTGTAAACCAAATTACCTATATTGACAATTATTTTTTATAGTCACTGTAGTCTTCAATATCGATGGATGTCGTCGGAGGCATTACGTCAGCACCCAAAGAATTCATATTTTCTTGCCATGATGCTCGTGCAGATTTGATAGTCTCTTTATACGCTTCATCAATATTTTTAGCCGCATTAACTAGTAGCGATTCATCATTTACATCGAGTACACGGCGACGTACGCTGCTAAGCATATAGCCGAAGGATTCTTCTGTTTGAACGAGCATAGAAATCTCTTGCATTAAGGTTTGTCCAATTGTACTAGAGAAATATGTATACCACATATATGCCAATTCTACATCAGGGAACATCCAATATACACCCGTACTAGGTGCTTCTGTACCCATAGACACCTCTACATGGTCACTATAGCGGGTAAAAGCTAAGTAATACGCTCCATTTTCACGAAGTGCCGCACGTCCTAGTTCTGAAACACGACTATCTATACAATAAATGCCATCCTGACCTAAAGCTACATCGGTTTGACCGCCAGGCAATAAAATAGAGCGTAAAGACAAACCGTAGTTTAATACAGTAAATACCGGTAATTGCGCAAAGACGCCATGAGGCAATGGAATATAATTAATAGCTTTCCAGTCATCACCAACTCGTTCACGAAGGCCTACACGCATCTTTTTAACATCATATTTACCATAAATGATTTCATAAGCCCCAAGTGGAGTCCATTCACGAATAGATTCTACACGTTTCTGGTTCAAAAAGAATTGTAATGCCATATTATTCAATCCCAATTGATTTTGTGCCATCGTTGCTGGTAAGAACAATTGAGCAGTCCCTTCTGGAACTAAATTATGCAAACCATTAGCTACCTCTTCTACAATATCTTCAGAGGATTGGAACATACCAACCGTACCTGTAAAGATATGGTCAAAATAGCTACGATGAGGCCATTGATTAATAATTTGAGCCATTGGATACAATCGAGAGATAATGCTATAGCATACAGGAGATGCTGTATAAAGTACCACCTTTTTATCCTCATAGGATTGTAAGATTTCTTCTATCATACCAGCATATTCTTCTACATAAGCATACAATACGAGTTCCCCCGTTTTGCTATGAGCTTCTATACTTTCACGTACAGGCGTTTCCCATACAGCACCCACATCAAGGCCATCTAGAATACCAGTATCACTAATAAAATCAAAGAGCTCTACCGTAAAAGATGGTCCATATAATGCACGGAATGTGTTTACATCATATGGAATAGGTCCAAAGGATTCCACTGTAGATTTCTCAGCTAATCCATATAAGTCCTCTGGTGTAACACCCCATTCACGAGAATTCGCATTGCTAGAGAGCAATTGATCTAATACTTTAAAACGCATTAATTCGTTGATGATATCAATACCTTCTATGCCATATTGAGCACAAAGGGCAATTAGTTCTTCATTATTCTTTTTCATATTAAACCTTTCCTGCTGACGGGACAAAGATGATGTAAAAAACAAGTTTCACATAGAGGCTTACGAGCTTTACAAACACGTCGTCCATGATAAATCAGCCAATGATGAGCTGCAGACCACTTCTCTTTTGGTATAGCCTTTTGCAATTTTTGTTCCATTTCTTCTGGCGTCTTTGCAATACCTAATTTCAATCGGTTTGCTACGCGGAATACATGTGTATCCACCGCAATAGCTGGTGTTCCGAATAATACGGATACCACAACGTTTGCCGTTTTTCGACCTACACCGGGTAATTCAACGAGCTGATCAAATTCACGTGGCACTTCTCCATGATATTGTTCTACCAATATATGACAAGTGGCAATCAAATTCTTCGCCTTTGATTTATACAAACCACAATCCTTGATAAGAGCTTCTAGTTTTGTAACACCAACCTCTAGCATCTTAGCCGGATGATTTAATGCAGGGAACAATCGTTTTGTAACAATGTTAACCCTCTCATCTGTGCACTGTGCAGATAAACACAACAGCGACTAATAATTCAAATTCATTTGTGTATTTCAAGAGCAGGTTTAGCATCAAAATAATGCTCTTCTAATAATGCTAATTGTTCTGCCTTAATTGCTTTTCGTAACACGCACGATAAACTCCTTTCTCACCTGTGAAAGTACGAACTCGTACAATTTATATCTTACCATACGTATTCATTAAGTTCTATGTTATAATAAATTATGTTATTCTAATATAGAATACAGGAGGCAATTATGACCAATATTAACGATACATTAAAACGTATAAATGAACTAGCAGCTAAGAAAAAATCAGGTCAAGAACTAACACCTGAAGAATTAGCCGAAAAGAAAGAGCTATATAACATCTATTTAGGCTTTATTAAAGGACAAATCACAGATACCTTAGATCGCGTTGAATTTGTTGATCCTAAAACAGGTGAACGAACAGCACCTAAAAAAGCGCTTGAAAACTTAGCGTTAGAGGCAGATAAAGAAATTAAAGAACGTAAGGACATTCACTAACACTAAAAGGCACTTCAAATTGAAGTGCCTTTTTAAATTCATTTCTTTATAATTTGCCTAATCGTTTCATTGCATCATAGATTTTTCCAGCTAATCCCTTCATTTGGAATTTAGGAATACCACATGCAGCGATACGAATACCATTGCCTAAGGCAATGCAATAAATATGTTCTTTTTTTAGTTCTTCACAAATAGCGGTACCAGAATCAGTTGGTATAGTAATAAAGAAACCACCTCGATATGGCAACATAGGTAAGCCCACTTGTGCTGCCTCTTGTTTAAAGATATCTGCACGATCGCGAATCAATTGATAATAACAATTACGTTCGTCCTCATAAGCCTAAATTTATCAGGGTCAGAAACGATATTCGCCATAGCGCGCATTGCTGGACGACAAATATTAGACCAGGTTGCACGACTAGTCGATTTATTCACTTCTAAGAATTCATCGGCGATTTCTTCATCAGAAGAAATACCAATCATAGCGCCAACACGTTGACCATACATTGTAAAGCCCTTAGATAAGCTATAACATACACAAACTAGGATTTCCTTTGGTAAGTGCCCCATCTTTTTAAAGAATGCGCGGACTTCTTCTTTTTCACCAGAATAATCCAAATAAGCCACATCGATACCAATGATGACGTTATTGCGACCAATAGCAACTAATTCTTTCAAGAAACTAAGAATAGAATCCCAGTCCTTATCCTCTACAGAATATCCTGTAGGATTATTACCTGGTGTATTAAATAAGATAACAACATTTGTTTGTTTAGCAGCTAATTCCTTAACACGATGTTGGAATGCATCATGATTAAAGTTATTATGTTCATCAAATAAAGAGTATGTAACAAGTGTACGTCCATTATCACTACAAATAATACGATATGCACCCCAGTACCAATCTGCAGTTAATACTTCATCTCCAGGTTCAGTATAGTTATGTACCAAATGATGAATACCACCTGTACCACCAGTGGTTGCGATGCTACGAATAAAGCCATCAGGACGAGAGTCACCAAAGCATTCTTTTTCAGCACATTCCAAATATTGTGGAATCCCTGCAATAGGGGCATATCCAATATGTTCGGTGTCAGATAAATTTAAATATTCTTCTTTTACAGTTTTTAAGAATACTAAATTACCTTCTTCATCATAAATAGCACCCAAAGTACCATTTACTACATTTTCACGACCATTTAATTTTGTATCTTCTGCCGCCTGTCCTGCAGTTACAAAGATTACATCTTTTAATTTTTTTCCTCTTGCGTGTTTCGCTGCTACACTTGTCATCGCATACACCATCCTAACTAAAAAGAACTATTACAACAATATCATACCTAAAGTTAAGCATTTATACAATGAGTATTCATGAAAAATATTGTATACATGAGTGAATATGAAAAAAACCACCCATCAAAGATGAGTGGTTTTCAATTGCATATATGACGATTAGAATGTATAACCTACACCAGCATGTAAGCCTTTGGAAGTCTTGTCATTATCGTTTACGCTATATTTGTCATAACCATAATAAACATTCAAATCAATGTTAGGTTTAACTTCATATTGAGCACCTACTTGATAGGATTGTTTAATATCGTTGCCCCAACCAGCTTTAGCAAAGCCGTTAACTTTGTCAGTCAAAGGCACGTGACCAATTACACCAGCTTGAACACCTAACTCAGTGTCATGTGTACGGATAGCTGTACCAGCACCGTAAATATTTACATTAGGATGTACTTTGTAAACATAAGCCAATTGGTGATCTTTTAATATCGCCATTTTTTAGCATTTACTTTGTTATAAGAGTATTGAAGAGCAGATTTATTGCTTAAATCATGTTCTAAAGATACACCAAAGCCATCATTGTTAGTGCCACCGCTATTAGATACGCGTTGATTGAACGCATAATCAGCTTGAATTTTTTTGTGGAATTATCACTGATTTTAGTTACAGGCACGGATGCAGCGAATGCACTGCCAGTAATCACTGTTGCAGCTAAAGATAATAATACTAATTTTTTTCATTTGTACCTCCTATACACACATAGATATGTGTCTTAATAAGTTACTTTTTATTCTAATATTGTATAAGTATATATATTAAATATTAGCGTTTCATGAATACAGGGATATCAGGGATGCTGCTTGTAGGAGCAGATGTGTTTGTTGCTGGACGTGCAGCAGTTGTTGTTTTACCGAATTCTGGAACATTCTTAGTACTGGAGTTAAAACCAGTTGCAACAACTGTAACTTGAACGCTATCGCCCTAAGCTTTTCATCAATAACAGAACCGAAGATGATATTTGCATCAGGATCTGCTGCATCAGAAATAATTTCAGCTGCTTCGTTAATTTCGAACAAGCTCAAGTTTGCACTACCGGAAATATTAAGCAAGATGCCTTTTAGCACCATCGATGGAAGTTTCCAACAATGGGCTGTTGATAGCCATCTTAGCAGCGTCTGCAGCGCGGTTTTCACCAGTAGCTAAACCAATACCCATCAAAGCTTCGCCTTGTTCAGTCATGATAGTCTTAACGTCTGCAAAGTCAAGGTTGATTAAACCAGGAATTTGGATCAAATCGGAAATGCCTTTGATACCTTGACGAAGAACATCATCAGCTTTACCAAATGCATCAGACAAGGAGCATTTTTTATCTACAACTTGTAACAATTTGTCATTAGGAATAACGATAATTGTATCAACTTTTTGAGTCAAGAATTCAATGCCTTTTTCTGCTGCAGCACGACGACGTTTACCTTCAAATGCAAAAGGTTTTGTTACAACGCCTACAGTCAATGCACCTACTTCTTTAGCGCATTCAGCAACTACAGGAGCAGCACCAGTACCTGTACCACCACCCATACCAGCAGTTACGAATACCATATCAGCACCTTCAAGAGCTTTGATGATATCTTCGCGACTTTCTTGAGCAGCTGCTTCACCGATTTGTGGGTTAGCACCAGCACCAAGACCTTTAGTAACTTTTTCACCGATTTGAATAGTTACATCAGCCTTGGACAATTCAAGTACTTGGCTTTTCAGTGTTAACGGATAAGAATTGAACCCCATTTAGTTCACTTTCAACCATGCGGTTAACAGCGTTATTACCGCCACCACCGACACCGATAACTTTAATATTTGCAAAATCAGACATCGAACTTCCTCCTCTTATCGTTATCTATTTCTGTCAATATAAATACGAATACATCTATTTATATACTGAGTTAATTATAACAATTACATTTATTTTACACTAAAATTTAAAAACTTTCCACTACAACTATAATCGAATCTTGATAATTAGAAACGTTTAGTCATAATATTCTTTCGAATAGCAGCTAAATTAATAAAAACTCGTAACCCAAAACCAATCAAGGCAACGTAGTATAAATTAATCCCAATTAAATCGCCAATATATACTAATACAACAGCAAGTATTACATTTGAGAAGAATCCACTGATAAAATTACTTAAATCAAATAGTCTCTCTAATGCGGCACGACTGCCACCAAATACCGCATCTAATGCAGCTAGCACAGCTACAGAAGTATAATTAGCATAGCTTGCTGGAATATGTAATGGTGTAAACCATCCTACCACAACACCTACTATGAGTCCAATGATAGCAAAGATATAAATATTCATTCTTTACCTCCTAACTCATTTGATTGTAAATGCTCTTCTCTATAAGAACCGGTAAATGCCGGAATGGCAATGGATGGCTCCTCTTTTATGGTCACCTTAATGCCCCAATGTTTAAAGAGTCTACAATACCTCCACGCATAGTGAGGGCTGAATTCAATGTTTTAGGATCCCCTATGGCCTTAACTGTAAATGGAGCGCCATACACCTTACCATTCACGGTAATCGTAGGACCCGAACAACGGATTTCAGATGTACCAATCAAACGTTGATCATTGATTGCCAATGCTTCAGCACCACCAGCTCGTAATTCATTGACGATACGTAAAATATCTTCATCATGAATTACATATAGGTTAGGATTTTCGCCCCCTTGAATTGGTTTAGCACTATCCTCTATTAGAACGGTCACCCCAGGTCCTTTGACATTAGTCAATGCGGCTTTGCGAAGTAATGTTTCATCTGCACTGGAACCGGAACCACTGGCTTTTAATTGCTCAATTTGCTTTAGTAAAGCATCCTTTTCATGTTCTGCATCTTTTAACTGAGCCACCAAATCACCAGTTCGTTGTAGCCGTATATTCTCTTGAATATTATCTTGTGTCATCTTGTACTGAGTAATCACCATGAATCCCAATACAAAGCTGACAAGACCAATAGCCCATCGTTCGTGTTTCACAACATCATCCACCCTTTTTGTGCTTATAACTAATCTTGTTTTGATTTTGATACATTAGCACTTTGTTTTGATGTATCTTTTTTCTCAGATTGGCTAGTGTCTGACTTAGATTTATTAGATTTTGGTTGCACCGTTACCTTATCGGTTTTAATGAAAGGAGATGACGGATTAACATCTATATATTGAACATTACCTTGACTCTTAGGTAAATCTTTTAGCATAGACGCTGTTAAATCGGCTTTGCTTTTCAAATCTTCGCCATCGCCTAGTCGAATCTGTATACCTGATACGGTATACGCCATCATATTATTAGGATCACCAATATTAATTTCTGCAATTTGCTTAAATGTATCATCATCTAAGGCACGCAGATAATCAAGAGCCTGTACAATCGGCTTATCGGTAACCATATCACCTAGCAGTATATTACCACCCTTAACACCAGAAATCATAGGCACCGTCGTGTCTTCAATGACACTATCAGATGCAATCACTTGCCCATTCTTATCCAAGGTTAAATACCCAAATTGAGCTGGTATCACAGCAATAGCCTTACGCTCGACTACACGGACCACCATTGTTAACGGCAATTCGTAACCAATTTGAGCGTCTTCAATACGAAGATCCTTTGATAATCGGTGTCGCAAGTTTTCTCTATTGATACGAAGTACATTGACTGGTTCCCCAATATCACCAGCAACCTCTACATCCTGTACAGTAACCTTATCAGATCCAATAACTTTAATAGAACCAAGCGGAATAGGTAGATTAAATAAGCCTAACAACACTATGGCTACAACACCACCTATTTTTAGAAATTTCTTTCTAACCTCCGCTTTCTCTTGTTTACGTTTACGAGCTAATTCACGCTCACTGTTATGTATTGAATCTCCATCATCCTTGTGGATTGGCTCAGTCTCAGGATGAAGAAAGTCGGGTCTATGATGCTCCGTATCTATCTGATTTGAGTTGGGTGGATGTTGCTTAAAATCATCCATAACTACTCTCCTTACATACTACAGCATTTAAAACTTCCCATAACCTGCTGTTAATAAGATTTTTTCACATAATTCAGGAAAATCTATGCCCACCTCTTTAGCAGCCTTTGGCACCAAAGAAGTAGCCGTCATACCTGGAATAGTATTGTATTCCAATACATACATATTATCTTTATCATCAGTCATGACATCAACGCGAATAGCCCCACTCGCTTGTACTTCACGATACACAAGCTCACCAATAGCTTGCATTTCTTTTGTCATATCTGCACTGATTGGAGCCGGTACTAAATAATCAGTAGCACCTGCTGTATATTTACTAGCGTAATCATATTCACCAGAATGTGGTCTAATTTCAATGATAGCCAATGCCTTACCATCCAATACAGAAACGGTAAATTCACGACCATTTAAATATTGTTCCACCACAAGAATTGGGTCATAGGTAAGCGCCTCTGTAACAGCTTTAGCCAATTGATCTTCTTCTTTTACAATGGTAACGCCAATACTTGAACCTTGTGTTGCTGGTTTCAATACAACCGGCAAGGAGAATTTAGATTCAATATCTTTAATGATATCTTCTTTCGACTGTAGATTGCCATTGTAGGAAATAGATTCCGCCGTAGGAATGTGAGCGCCTTTGAACACATCTTTACTTACTTTTTATTCATTCCTACAGAATGAGCCATGATACCGGATCCAGTATATGGGATTTCAGCCATCTCTAATGCACCTTGCAAGGCACCATCTTCACCATAACGTCCGTGAATCGCATTAAATACAACATCGCCCTTAAGGTTTTCAATGTCTTGTAATACAGTACGAGGATTTAGTTCTAATGTGGAAACGTGATACCCCTTGCTAATCAAAGCCTCTGCGATAGCTGCGCCAGTTCTACGAGATACTTCAGCCTCAGCAGATGGACCACCCATTAATACGATGATATGTTTATCTTTCATTGTAAACCTTCTTCCAATAACGCTAATAACTTTGGACCATATTGATTAATCGAACCTGCCCCCATAGTAATAACCAAATCATTTGGTCGTACCACCTTCGCAAGGACTGCTGGCAAATCATTTACATCTTCCACATAATTTACATGTTGATGCGTTACTTCACTAATAATATTCGGAATTGTATGACCATCAATGCCGCTAATTGGATCTTCTCCAGAGCTGTATATATCTGTCATATAAATTTCGTCTGCACTGGTGAAAGCCGTAGCAAACTCGTCTTTCAATAAGGATGTACGAGAATAGCGATGAGGTTGGAACACACAGATAACACGGTGTTTTTCTAATTCCTTAGCGGCTTTTAAAGTTGCTTTGATTTCTGTTGGATGATGAGCATAATCATCGACTACCCATACACCAGCTACGTGGCCCTTTGTTTCAAAACGACGTTTAGCGCCGATAAATTTACCTAATGCTTTCACAATGGATGGAACCGGAACGTGACAACATTCGTGGGCCACAATAAAAGATGCTAAAGAATTTAGCACATTATGATTACCTGGCACACGTAAGGACACTCTGCTCAATGTTTCACCTTTACGAACTACATCGTAAACTAAAGAACTATCTTCATAGTGGATATTTTTTGCTACATAATCATTAGACTCTTCTAAACCATATGTGATAAATTGACGTTCCACTTTACTCATAACATAACGAATGTTATCATTGTCGCCGCAAACAACTGCTTTACCATCAACAGGTAATGTTTCAACGAATTGACAGAATGCATTCAATAGATTTTCCATCGTCTTATAATGATCCATATGATCATCTTCGATATTCGTAATAACAATCGTCTTAGGTCTTAATTTTAAGAATGAACCATCACTTTCATCGGCTTCAACAACAGAGTATTCACCCTTACCTAAACAACTACTCCCCTTGAGGTAATCAACTTCGCCACCGATAATAACAGTTGGTTCCATTTGTCCTTCTACGAGAATTTGACCAATCATTGATGTAGTAGATGTTTTACCATGAGCACCGGCTACGGCAATGCCATTTGTAACATCCAATACGGCTTTTACAATGTCAGAGCGATGTAAAATAGTGATACCTTGTTCCTTTGCTGCTACGATTTCCGGATTATCTTCACGAATAGCTGTGGAACGAACTACAGCATCTACACCTTGTACATAATCAGCATTATGACCGATATGAACGGTAGCCCCCATTTGTCTAAAACGTTCAATTACATCAGATTCTTTAACATCAGAACCAGATACTTCATATCCTTTTTGAATTAAAATATTCGCAATAGCGCGCATACCAGATCCACCTATACCGATGAGATGAATCTTATGGATACCTTCTAACATAATTACTCTCCTTAACTATTTCGCAATAGATAACGCTAATTCAGCAATATCATGAGCTGCATTCGGTTTACCTAAACGCAATGCACTAGCCCCCATTTGAGCCAACAATTCACGATTTGCCATAAACATTTCGATTTCACCAATTAAATCATGGCTCGTCAAAACCTTATCTACAATCATATGCGCAGCCCCTTCTTGTACGAAAATGCGCGCATTATACGTTTGATGATCTTCTGCAGCATAAGGATACGGCACCAATATAGATGGAATACCACGTACTGCCAATTCAGCCAGTCCGATAGCACCAGATCTAAATACAGCCAAGTCCGTAGCGGCTAGCGCCTTTGGCATATCATGTAAATATGGCAAAATCAACGATGATTCTCCCAAACCAGTACCATCGTCAATACCTAGTTGCTCTAATACAGTGTTATATTCCCCATTCCCTGTAATGTGTACCAACTTAATGCCCGGTTTACCTTGAAAATGTTTATGTACATCTATCATGGCCGTATTAATCGTACGTGCCCCACGAGAACCACCAGCAATAAGGACTGTAAAAATATCATCAGACAGTCCAAAAAATTGGCGGCCTTCTGCACGAGAATCTACAAGTACATCAGGGCGTACTGGATTACCCGTATATACGACACGTTTCGCCTTACCAAACGATTTGGCTGCTTCATTATAACCAACTGCGACTATATCAACAAAACGGCTCAAGATTTTATTCGTAATACCAGCAATAACATTTTGCTCTTGAATTAATGTAGGAATATTGCGTAATGCTGCAGCCATTAAAATAGGACCACATACATAACCACCTGTGCCAATAACAACATCTGGTTTAAATTCTGAAATAATTAAATTGGCCTTTATAAGAGAAAATGCTGTTTTCCCCATTGTTACCAACGTACCTAATGAAAGTTTACGCTGCAAACCTTGTACAGGTAATGTAACAAAATCAATGTTCTCCTTCGGTACCAAATCAGCTTCTAAACCATGTTCTGTTCCCACATAGAGGACCTTAGCATCAGGTTGCTGTTTCATGATTTCCTTATATATCGTAATGGCTGGGTATATATGACCACCTGTGCCACCGCCAGAAATGATGATTCGTTTCACGCCCTTAGCCCCTTTCCTCTAATTCTTTAACACAGTTTTTAAAATCGTCGCCTCGTTCTTCAAAGCAACTATACCAGTCAAAACTAGAACATGCTGGTGAAAGCAATACAATATCTCCAGCTTTTGCTAATTGATAGCCTAATGCAACCGCCTCTTTCATAGACTGTACACGATGAATATGTTGAACACCCATTTTTACAGCAACGGATTCAAAATCGATCTGCTGCTTCCCCCATAAAAAAATGACCTCTTTAGTATGTGCTTTTCACAACATTCATAAAAGTCTTCTAAAGGCGTCATCTTATCATGACCACCAGCCAATAAAAATAACTGGTTTATCAAAAGGCATCTAAAGCTTTTACTACAGAGTCTGTATTAGTAGCCTTAGAATCATTATAAAATGTAACATCATGGAATGTTGTAACCCGTTCCAATCTGTGTTCTACACCATGAAACTGTTCAATGGTATGTTTAATATGCTCTACCTTTACACCCTAAAGCATATGTTAAAGGCAATTACAGCCAATATATTTTTCAATATTATGAGAGCCCTTAATGTGGATATGTTCTGTATCAATAACCGGAGATAGCTTTACCATCTAATACGGCATAGCATGTATTCCCTTCAAAATACGCACCACTATCAACCTTATGATGTTGGCTAATGCTGAGAACCTTTACTATGTGCATCTTTTTTTCATAACCCGAACAATAGGATCATCATCATTGAGGACAACAAAATTCTCAGGATTTTGATTCATAAAAATACGAGCCTTCGCAGCTGCATAGTTTTCCATCGTCTTATGACGTGCTAAATGATCAGGCGTTACATTTAATACAATAGCGCCTAATGGGCAAAAAGATTTAATCGTTTCTAATTGATAACTAGAGAGTTCAGCTACTAGATAGCCACCTTCTGGCATATGATACGCGGCTTCACTTAGGGAGTCACCAATATTTCCGCCCACTTTAACAGGAAGGCCAGTAGATTCCATAACTTGCGTTAACAGAGTTGTTGTAGTGGTTTTACCATTTGTGCCAGTAACACCTAAAATAGGAGATTTGCAAACATCATAAGCAAGCTCTACTTCGCTTACTACATCAATCTTACGATGCAAAGCCTCTTGTACTATTGGAATGGATAAGGCAATGCCCGGAGAAATGATGATACGATCTACACCATCAAGTAAGTTATTATCTTGTCGCCCCGTAATGATAGTTACACCAGCGTCTTCCAGTCGTTTACGCGTAGATGGTTCAAACTCTACTGGTTTATAATCATTTAAAACTACATTTGCATGTAACTGTGCCAATACCCATGCGGCACCAATTCCACTGGAACCAGCACCAAGAACAAGAATATTTTTCTCTCCATAATCCATTTATATCACCTAAATCACTAAGCACGAAAAATTTTTATCTCATCTTATAAGAATACCATTAAACGCCGTTCAAGTTAAGTATTTTCACGTACTTAACTATCAATTTGCAAAGATACGTTTCTGATATCAAATTGTTACAGTTGCAAGTATAACCCCTAAAATGGCTAGAACAGCACCACCGAACCAGAAGCGATTAACTACAGTTTGTTCAGACCAACCGGATAACTCAAAATGATGATGAATTGGACTCATCTTAAATACGCGCACGCCTCGTGTTTTAAAGGAAATGACTTGAATGATAACAGACAAGGCTTCCATTACGAAAATACCGCCAATCACTACGAGTAATAATTCTGTTTTAGTTAAAATAGCCATGCCTGCAAAGGCGCCGCCAAGAGCCAAGGAGCCTGTATCGCCCATAAATACCTTAGCTGGATTAATATTAAATACCAAAAAGCCTAGACATACGGCGGTTACAATGGCGCCAAAGAAAGCTACACTTTCAGCAGCCACAGAACTTTCAGTGGAGTATATCATCAAACCGATTACAGAAAACGCAATCGCTGCTACAGCGGATGTACCGGATGCTAAACCATCGAGACCATCTGTAAGATTAACCGCATTAGTAGCGCCTACAATGATCAAGAAAAGCTAAACATATAATAGGCAAAGCCTAATTGGATATGTGCATCTACAACAGGAATCCATAATGTTGTAGGAATGACCATAATTTCAGTAATAAAGTAACAGAATATAGCCGCTAAAATAAATTGACCTAACAATTTTTGTTTAGCAGTTAAGCCAAGATTACGTTTTTTAACAGCTTTTACAAAGTCATCAAAGAATCCGAGTAAACAATGACCAAGTGTAAGGAATAACAACATACCTGTAGCCACATTCCATGGTGCAAAAATAGCCACACCGATTGTAAGAGCTACCATCATAAATGCACCACCCATAGTCGGTGTGCCAGCCTTAGCTTGATGGCTTTCAGGACCTTCCTCACGTATACTTTGTTGAGCATGCAATGATTTAAGCATAGGAATACCAATTTTGCCCAATACTAATGTAATTATAAATGTCACTACAAATGCTAATAGAATGTGGTAAATCATATTACTCCCCTATTCTCTAATAACGGCCAATACGGCTAGAAGAATCTAGCCGTTATAACCTCTATTCACGTTCTTTTAATTCCTCTACAACACGTTCCATTCGAAGACCTCTGGAACCTTTTACCAAAATAACATCGCCCTTTTCACGAATATCATTGTAGGCATTTGCCATTTCAAGATGGCTATTGCAACGATGCACCTCTAAACCTGCTAATTTCGCTTCTTTAGCAATGAAATTTGCCGCCTCACCAAAGGTAAATACAACGCTATACCCTTCTTCGGCCAATAATCTGCCAACTTGGCGATGGCCTTCCTCCGTAAAATCACCTAGTTCAAGCATATCGCCGAGCATAGCAATTTTACGTTTACCTTCTAATTGACCCAATGCTTTGATGGACTCACTCATAGAAGAAGGATTGGCATTATACGCATCATTGAGAATAACAATGTCTTCGAATGCTACAATTTCTTGACGCATAGGTGTGCCTGTAAAATCACTAAGACCTTTTTTAATCTTACTAGATTTAACGCCTAACACACGACCTGCAGCAATAGCAGCTAACGCATCATACACATTATGCTCACCAATCATAGGCAAAAATACGTCAAATACTTCGTCATAACATTTGCAGGTAAACTTAATGCCATCCTTTTTATAGCGTAAATGACTGCCAATTACCGTAGCATTGCTATGAATACCGTAAGTAACAGTTTTTCCTTCTGCAATGGAACTCATGGCCTTTACGAAATGATCATCTTCATTTAGAATGGCCACACTATCGGGGCCTAAACATCTAATCAATTCACCCTTTGCCTCAGCAATGGCTTCTTGAGAGCCCAACAATTCAATATGACTAGTTCCTACATTTGTAATGATGCCAATTGTCGGTTCTGCAATAAGGGCTAATTCTTCAATTTGACCTAATCCACGCATCCCCATTTCTACAACACAGGCTTCGTGTTCTGGTGAAAGTTGCAACAATGTTTTTGGTAAACCAATTTCATTATTAAAATTCTTTTCTGTTTTTAATACATTAAACTCAGTACTAAGAACAGCAGCTACCATTTCTTTTGTCGTCGTCTTACCTGATGAGCCAGTAATGGCTACTACAGGAATTTGAAAGCGTCGTCTGTGAAAGTTCGCTAAGTCCTGGTATGCTTTTAGCGTGTTTTCCACTTCAACACAAATAATACCGTCTACACTGCGTCCCTTTTCAACGATTGCTGCTGTTGCCCCTTTTTCAATGGCCGTATTAATAAAATCATGACCATCAAATGTATCGCCTCGCAAGGCTACAAATACATATCCCGCCTCAATCGTACGCGTATCTGTAGATATATCTTTAAATTGTAAACTTACATCGCCCTTACATGTGCCACTAGTAGCATCAATTATTTCTTGTAATGTAAATTCTGCCATATTAGATCTCCTTAAGAGCTTTTCGAGCCTCTTCTCGGTCATCAAAATGAATTGTTTCATTTTTTTAATATTTGATAATTTTCATGACCCTTACCAGCGATAATAACGATATCACCTGCTTTTTGCATCATGAATTGCATGATTAATTGCTTCTCTACGATCGACAATTACCTCATAGAAGTACCATCGCGAAGTGCTTCTTTTACACCCACTTCAACATCCTTAACAATTTGTACAGGATCTTCGGTACGCGGATTATCGGATGTTACATAAATCTTATCACCCGTACTCTGCTGCAATACGGCCCATAATTGGACGTTTTGTAGCATCAGCGGTCGCCACCGCAGCCAAATACGATGATGATACGATTTTTCTTTAATTGCCTTTTGCAGTTTCTAAAGATATTTTTGCAACCCATCCGGTGTATGAGCATAATCGACAACAACGGCAAAAATCTTGCCCTTCTTCGATTAATTCAAAACGTCCAGGAACGGAGCTAAAGGTTTTTTTAACGCCGTATCAATCGCTTCCATGGAAATGCCTTCTTGTAAACAAGCTCCAATAGCAGCCAATGTATTATACACATTAAATAGTCCTGTTGTATTCATCGATACAGGGTAGCTTTCACCCTTATAATTCACAGTATACTGGCTATTCTTAGTAGACATATGAACATCTGATGCATTCAATGTGCCCTTGCCTAATGTACTATACGTAATCGTTGGGGCCGTAGTTTTTTTCCATAACGCGATGACCATAGGAATCATCGATATTAATAACAGCACCTTTATTATCTTTTTCTTGATTAGCTGCACTAACTTGTTCAAACAATTTACATTTAGCAGCCAAGTAATTTTCAAATGTTTTGTGGAAATCCAAATGATCTTGCGTCAAATTCGTAAATACGGCCGTATCAAATTCAACACCGCTAACACGGCCGAGTGCCAATGCATGAGAAGATACTTCCATTACACAATATTCCACATTTTCTTGAACCATTTGATGCAAAATATGCTGTAAATCAACAACATCTGGTGTCGTATTATGAATTGGATAACTCGTATCACCAATCATAATATGGACAGTACCAATGACCCCCACCTTGTGACCTTGAGCCTTAAGGATATGACGAATCATATGGGTCGTAGTCGTCTTACCATTTGTGCCTGTAACACCGACCATACGCATGCGATTAGCTGGGTAATCAAAGAAGTATGGAACACACGCCATCATAGCTTGACGTGTATCAGAAACGGTGATAACACACACATCATCAGGTACAGTAACCGGTTTTGATACGATAACGGCAACAGCACCAGCAGCAACCGCTTTATCGATGTAATTGTGACCATCAACTGTAGCCCCATCAAGAGCGATGAACAAGCTATTTGGTTTTACTGCTCTGGAATCAGCTGTTATATCTTGAATAGATACATTTTGATCGCCTTGTACTTGTTGTACATCTAACGTACTTATAATATCTTTTAAGGTTTTCATACTACATTCTCCTCTATATACGCAAATTAAAGCAGCCCATAAGAGCTGCTTTTGCCTGCTAATCTATAATTTGCTGTTTCGTTTGTACATTGCGTTCTGAAGTCGTACTTTTAGTGCTATACACAAAGGAATCAGGCAAAACCATCCCCAATTGTTCTTCCGCAATTTTTTGAATGCGTACTGGAGATTTTAAGGATGCCACCTCTACATCAAGGGTATCATTATCCTTTGCTAATTGTACTACAGTTTGTTGTGTTTTAACTACTTCATAACCTAATTTTGTAGTATATGCGTTCATAGCCATCATGATCATCAAAAACCCAACAAGGATTGCTATACCTTGAATGATTTGTCTCATCAATGGACTAATATCAAAAACAACACTAGCTCTCGCTTTTCTCGCTTGTACACCTAGCAACACATCACGTTTAACGTGGCCCACAACAGCCTTTCTCGCTAACATTAAAATAACCCCTTCCAATACTACAATTTAATCCCTACTCTAAGTTTTGCACTTCTAGAACGAGGATTCATTTCTACTTCCCCTGCACTAGGCTCAATGGCCTTATTTTTAGCCTTAAGAACAGCCTTATGATGACATACACATACTGGTAATTCTGGCGGACAAATACAAGCTGTACTTAGCTCTTTAAATGTTTGTTTTGTGATGCGATCCTCTAAGGAATGGAATGTAATAACACCAATTCTCCCCTTTGGCTTCAACATACTCACAGCATCTACAAAACTATCATGCAAAATAGCAAGTTCTCGATTCACTTCAATGCGTATCGCTTGAAATGTACGTTTTGCAGGATGTGGACCATCCTGTCTTGCTTTTGCTGGTATAGCTTTTTTTATAATTGACACCAGTTCGCCAGTAGTGGTAATTCTCTTTTCATTACGGGCTGCCACGATAAATTCAACAATACGTTTAGCCCAGCGTTCTTCACCGTAATCACGGATAATCTGTAATAATTTATCAGATTCATATTCATTCACGACGATTTCCGCAGTAATAGGTGCCTCTTTATCCATACGCATATCAAGAGGTCCATCATTCATATACGAAAAACCGCGTTCCGGTGTATCCAGCTGATAACTAGAAACTCCTAAATCGAATATAAATCCATCAACTTCATAAATACCTTGCTCTTCTAAAGCATGTTTTAAATCTGAAAAATTTGTAGGTATCGTCATAACCTGACAAGTTAAATCAGACAAGCGTTGTCTCGCTACCGCTAAGGCATCTTCATCTTGATCTAAACCGATAATCATGCCTTGTGAACTCAATCGTTCACCTACGGCATGAGCGTGACCAGCGCCACCTAAGGTACAGTCAACATAGATACCATCAGGATTGGTAACAACAGAATCCACCGTTTCATTCAACAGCACACTGACATGATTAAATTCCACGATAGCCTCCTACAACACAATGCCTTCTAATCCTTCAGCCAAGGACTCTACACTGTCAGCCACTTCCGCATCATATGCATCAAAGCGTTCGCGGCTCCAAATTTCAACCTTATCACCAGTACCAATAATAACCGCATCCTTTTGTAGCTCAGCATGCTCACGAAGGGCGCTTGGCACTAAGATTCGGCCTTGTTTATCAAATTCAAGTTCTGCGGCACTACCAAAGTAAAACCGTTTGATAGCACGCGCATTTGCTTTATTAGATGGTAATGATTGTAATGTTTTTGAAAGTTGCTCCCAACTTTCGGCAGTATATATAGCGATGCAGTTATCGAGGCCTTTTGAAAGTACACAGTGATCACCTAGTTGTTCACGTATTTTGGCAGGTATAATCAACCGTCCTTTTGCATCTATAGTGTGATTATATTCACCCATGAACATCTAACATCACCGCCTTACAATCCTCATTCACCACTATATGGTAAATTTTACCACAATCCCCCACTCGTTACAATAAATAAAACATAAAAATTGGTGAAATTATGAATTTTCCTTCATCTTCAAATCAAAAGAAAACCGCGTAGCACGAGTGTACTACGCGGTTATACATACCTTAGATAGACAGGTATTCAGTGCCTACCTTTTGGGAGGTATCTTATTTAGTTGTCTTTTTAGCTACTTGAGGATTAGCAGCTAATACTTTTTCAAGCACTTCTTTAATTTCTTTATTTTGTGCTTCTAAGCTAGCAACCTTATCTTCTAGAACTTTTACAGTTGCAGGAGATGCTGGTTTGGAAGGTGCTGTAGGAGCGGAGCCAATACCGATAGTTACACCAGCATTTGCCATTACACCATTATCACCATCATAAGCAGCACCAGCGTGGAATAACAAATCAGGATTTGCATAATGAGCAACACCTAATGCAGTTGCTGTTTTACCTTTGTATGTACCAACAGCTGCCATGATTTGAGCTTTTTGGCCTTCATGGTATTCAATAGGTTTCAATGCTGCCAATGCGGCTGCAGATGCACCTACTGTTTTAACTTCACGTTCTACACTGCTAATGCGACGAGAGTTATCTTGAATTTGTGCTGTATGTTGTTCAATAGTTTCATGATCTTGCATTGTTAATGCACTTGCACGCAAACTGTAATTTGCAGCTTCAGCTAATGTACTAATATCTGCAGTATTCTTGTTAACTTGTAAAGCCCATTACATTGATACGTTCATTGTTTTCCAATGCAATCGCACCTACTGCCTTAGTTAATTTAGTATTGTCATTAACTTGATTTGTTACAGTAGCAATGCTTTGTGTATTTGTATTAACTTGGTTAGATACTTCTGTTACACGGTTATTAACAGTGTTAATATTAGTAGCATTTGCTTTCACAGATTCAGTAATACCAACAATAGCATTTGCATTAGTTGTTACACGGCTATCAATGTTTTTTTAATATTTTTCTGTATTCACACTAATATTCTTAGCATTTACATTGATATTATTGATATTCGTAGTAACTTGATTAGATACTTTAGCAATGTTAGTAGTATTTGCTGTTACTTGATTATTTACTTTTGTAATATTGTTTGTATTTTCAATAACGGATGCATTGATAGAGGCAATATTGTTAGTATTTTTGTTAACTTGAGCAGATACACTATTAATTGCTGTAGTATGTTCATCAACCTTGTTGATTACTTTTTGAACTGTTACATTAGTATTTTTGAATTGCTTGTGCATTTTTGTTTGATAGCAGCTTTGTTAATATTGATATTTTTCAGTATTGTGTTTAATTCTATCAGTATTAACTTCTACTTGGCTTTTGAACATTTTTTTAATGCGTTCTTCGTTAGCGTTAGCTTTGATTGTATTCGCATTAACTTGTTCTTTCACCTTAGATACATCAGCACTTACATTTTGCAAGTCTTTAATTGCTTGTGTATTTTTGCCAACTTGATCTTTCAAGCCAGATACATCTGTTTGGATGCCGTTGATAATCTTAATATTGTTTTCAACCTTAGCATTCACAGTTGTTACATCAGATTTAATGCTAGTTACATCAGATTTGATGCTAGTCACATCATTCTTAATATTTGTAACTTGATTATTGATAGTCTTCACATCATTCTTGATGTTTTCAACATTGTTGTTCACAATATTAATCTTCGCATCAACCTTCGCATTGATGTTAGTAATATCATTCTTCACGATAGTTACATCAGCTTTGATATTGTTAACATTCTTTTCAACGTTTACTACATTAGCTTTAATATTGTTAATGTTAGAAGTGTTGTTTTGAATATTTACAGTATTAGCATTGATTACACTATTTTGAGCTTTAATGTTGTTTGTAATATTTTCAACTTTCTTTTCAACATTAACGATTGTAGTGTTGCCTTTACCTACTTGACCTTTCAAGGATTCAATAGCTTTCGCATTAGAATCAACTTTACCATTCAAGTTACCAATAGCTGCTGCATTTGCATCGATACGAGTGGAGTTAGCATTTACCTTAGCAGAAACATCTGCGATGTTTGCTGTGTTACCTGCTACTTGTTTAGTTACACTAGCAATAGCTGTTGTATTATTAGTTACATCAGTGCGAATTGCTTTAATATCTGCTGTATTCACATCAACTTTACTATTAATATTAGCTACATTATTTTGAATAGCTGTAATAGATTTACTATTGTTTTCAATAGCTTTTGCATTCGCATCAACTTTTACATTTACATTATTGATCTTACTATCAATCTTCGTATTGTTTTCAACAATCTTCGCATCGATATTTTTATCAACTTTGTTAATAATAGTTGTGTTGTTATTAGAAATTGCGGTCTTGATATCGTTTCTAATCACTGTATTATTGGCTTCAATCTTAGTATTGATTGTATTTTCTACATTTGTGATTGTTGTACCAATTTTACCATTCAATTTCTTGATAGCATCTTCATTAGCAGAGATACGTTCAGAATGATGAATAATGTTGCCATCAATGTAATCAAGACGTTGATCATGACGATCTACGCGAGCTTTAAGACCTGCTACATCACCTTTAACGCCATCAATCTTAACATTTACATCACCAATCTTCGTATTAATTGTGTTGTTAATTTGTTTGTTGTTTTCATTGATTTTTACATCAATATTTTTATCAACCTTGTTAAGAATTGTAGTGTTATTTTTCAGTAATCTTGTTATCGATAGACTTATTAATAACTACATTATTTTCATTAATTTTGTTAGTAATAGTGTTTTCGATATTTGTGATTTGAGTACCAATATGGCCTTTTAATTCATCAATAGCTTTAGTATTGGATTTCACACCATCTTCTACAACACTGATACGTGTAGAATGATCTGCGATGTTATCTTGTAAGTAATCCAAACGTTGATCATGACGGTCTACACGTTTAGTAAGACCTGCTACATCACCTTTAACACCATCAACTTTTACATTTACATTGTTAATAGCTGTTGTATTCTTTGCAATATTAGTTGCATTAGCATCAACTTTTACATTTGTTGCATCAATACGTTTGCTATTATCTACGATAGCTTGTGCATTAACAGCGATATTCTTAGTATTGTTTGCAATGTTAGTAATATTGTTTTCTACCTTAACATTCGTTTCGTTGATGCGTTTGCTATTATCTACAATAGCTTGTGCGTTTACAGCGATGTTCTTAGTATTATTTGCAATGTTAGTAGTATTATTTTCTACCTTACCATTGATATTAGTAATTTGAGTTTTAATATCGTTGATAACTGTAGAGGATTGACCTACTTTGCCTTTCAATTCATCAATAGCTTTAGCGTTGATATTGATATTCTTAGTATTGTTTTCAATAGCTACCTTGTTGTCGCCGATAAACTTACGGTTTTCAAGAGCAATTGTACCAGCTACATTAATATCTTTTGTATTTTGATCTACCCGTTTAGTTAAGCCATCTAAATCGCCTTTAATACCATCAACTTTTACATTCACATTATTAATAGCTGTTGTATTAGCATCTACTTTAACATTTGTTTCATTGATACGTTTACTATTATCTACGATAGCCGCTGCATTAGCATCTACTTTAACGTTTGTTTCGTTGATACGTTTACTATTATCTACGATAGCTTGTGCATTAACAGCGATGTTCTTAGTATTGTTCGCAATGTTAGTAGTGTTATTTTCTACCTTAACATTTGTTTCATTGATGCGTTTACTATTATCTACGATAGCTTGTGCATTAACAGCGATGTTCTTAGTATTGTTCGCAATGTTAGTAGTGTTATTTTCTACCTTAACATTTGTTTCGTTGATACGTTTGCTATTATCGACGATAGCTTGTGCATTAACAGCGATGTTCTTAGTATTATTTGTGATGTTAGTAGTGTTATTTTCTACCTTACCATTGATATTAGTGATTTGGTTTTTAATATCGTTGATAACAGTAGAGGATTGACCTACTTGACCTTTCAATTCATCGATAGCTTTAGCATTGATATTGATATTCTTAGTATTGCTTGCAATGTTAGTAGTATTAACCTTTACATTATCTTCAACAGCACTAATGCGGGTAGAGTGATCTACAATATTGCCTTCTAAGTAATCTAAACGTTGATCATGACGATCTACACGACCTTTGAGACCATCCAAGTCGCCTTTAAGACCATTTAAATCACCTTTAACACCATCAATCTTAACATTTACTTCCCCAATCTTAGTATTGATTGTATTGTTGATTTGTTTGTTATTTTCGTTGATTTTTACATCGATGTTTTTGTCAACCTTATTAAGGATTGTTGTGTTATTTTCATTGATTTTAACATCGATATTTTTATCAACTTTATTAAGAATTGTAGTATTGTTGTTAGTGATTGCAGTATTGATATCATTTCTAATCACTGTATTGTTAGCTTCAATCTTAGCATTGATTGTGTTTTCTACATTAGTGATTGTAGTGCCAATTTGGCCTTTCAATTTCTTGATATCATCTTCATTAGCACTAATACGTGTGGAGTTATCTACAATATTGCCTTGCAAGTAGTCTAAACGTTCGTCATGACGATCTACGCGTTTAGTAAGACCAGCTACATCACCTTTAACACCATCTACACGGACATTAACATTATTGATTGCTGTTGTATTAGCATCAATTTTCTTGTTAACATCAACGATATTAGCATCGATTTTCTTACTCAAGTCGATAACATTATTATCAATCTTTGTGTTGATTTCAGTTACTTTGTTATCAATCTTAGTATTGATTTCATTAACTTTATTATCTACCTTTGTATTGATAGTTACATCGTTCTTATCAATCTTAGCATTAATTTCGTTAACCTTGTTATCAATCTTAGTATTGATTTCGTTTACTTTATTATCAACTTTTTTGTTGATAGTAATATTATTATTATCAATTTTTGTATTGATAACATTTACATTGTTATCGATTTTTCTTGTTAATAATATTTACATTATTATCAATATTCGCATTGATTTCAGTTACTTTGTTATCAATTTTTTGATCAATAGCAATTACTTTATTGTCAATCTTAGTATTGATTTCTGTAACCTTATTATCAATCTTAGTATTGATTTCATTAACTTTATTATCTACTTTTGTATTGATAGCAATGTCGTTTTGATCAATCTTTTTATTGATGTTTGTAATATCATTTTTAATATTGTTAATATCTACTTGAACGTTGCCAATATTTTGACCAACTTTACCCTTCAAATCAGCAATATCCTTTGTATTGATATTGACTTGATTTGTAGTATTGCTCAAATCAGTCTTGATATTCTTAACATCATTTTCTACAGCTTGTAAACGACCTTCATGGGTGCTCATAGCTTCAAGTACGTTGTTAATACGGTTGTTATTACTATTAACTGTATTAGTTAAGTTTGTAATAGCTGTCGCATTTTTATTAATGTTTGTAGTATTATTCGCAATATTTACTTCATTAGCAGCAATGCGTTTGCTATTATCTACAATTTTAGTTGTATTGCCATCAACCTTAGTGTTCACATTGTTAATTGTAGTGTTGACATTATTAATCTTAGCATCAACATCAGCATTCACTTTATTGATAATAGTTGTGTTGTTAGTATTAATTTCATTTTTTTGATTGTCTTATTGATTTCGACATTATTTTTGTTTAATGCTATTATCAATGTTAGCGTTAATAACTGTGTTATTAGCGTTGATTTTTATTATCAATATTAGTGTTTACTGTATTGATAATATTTGTTTTACTATTATCAATTTTAATGTCTACATCTTTATTGATTTGATTAATAATCTTAGTGTTGTTTTCATTAATCTTATTATCAATTGTTGTGTTGATGTTGTTGATAGTAGTACCAACTTTACCTTTCAACTCTTCGATAGCTTTTTTTATTATCATTGATGTCTTTTTTTGTTATCGCCGATAAGTTTACGGTTTTCTATCGCAATAGTATTGTTGAAAGTGATATTTTTTTAGTGTTTTCGTTAACTTGTTTAGACAAGTCAGCAATAGACTTGCTGTTATTGTTAACGTTAACAGTCAAGTTATTGATAGCTTTTACTATTAGCATCTACCTTAACATCTACCTTGTTAATATTCGCTTGTAATTCGTTTTTAACATTAGCAATATTTTGATTGATTTTTACATTATTTTTCGTCAATCTTATTAACAATTGTTTTGTTAATTTCAACATTATTCGCTTCAATGCTATTTTTTTGATATTATTGTTAATAACAGTGTTATTAGCATTAATTTCATTCTTAATAGTCTTGTTGATTTCTACATTGTTAGCATTGATTTCGTTTTTTTAATGTTGTTATTAATAACAGTATTGTTGTTTTGAATACTTTTCATTAATAGTTTTGTTTACTGTATTGATGATAGACGTATTATTCTTTTTCAATCTTAGCATCAATATTTTTTTGGTCTACTTTATTAATGATTGTTGTATTGTTATTTTTCAATCTTAGCATCAATATTTTTGATTTACTTGATTAATAATCGTTGTATTGTTATTTTCAATCTTATTATTAATCGTTTGATCAATATTTTTGATTTACTTGATTGATGATAGTAGTGTTATTATTTTGAATTTCTTTTTTTGATGTTGTTATTTACTTGATTAATAATATTCTTATTATTTTCTTCAATTTTAACATCAATTTTTTGCGTTTACAGTATTGTTTACTTGATTAATAACATTGTTAGTAACCTTGTTGATAACATTTTTAGTTACATTATTTGTAACTTTGTTTTCAATGTTTTTCACACTGTTATTAAGTGTATCAACTTTTACATTAAGATTATTAATCGCTAATGTATTTTTAGATACCTTATCAGCTAAACAATAGAATTTACTATTAAGGCAGTTAACATTACCTTTCAATACGCTAATATTGTAAGTATTTTGGTTAACTTGATTTTTAATATTAGTTAAATCAACAATAACCTTACCAGAGCCTTGTTTTTGAGATTGTTGGCCCCATTGTTGTTGGTCTTGTTGTTGCCATTGTTGTTGATTTTGTTGGCTTTGTTGGCTTTGTTGCCATTGTTGTTGATCTTGTTGATCTTGTTGATGTAAATCAATTGGTTGTTGTTCAACTGCTTGACTACCTTGGCCAGGTGTTAACCATTTTTGACTACCAATAAGATCAGTTCTATACCAATCTGCAGGTGTGGATGCAGAAGCAATGCCTCCACCCAAACTGGCACTTAACAAAATTGCAGCCACAATTGTAGTTGCTGTTTTTTGATGCGACTTAGCTAACTCAGATGTTACTACATATGCATTCTTAGTCGCACTCCATACTACTTTGAATACCTTATTCATATTAAGTTCCCTCCCAACTTATGCGGCTCTCACCCCGCACAGATGAAATAAATGAAAAATACTGGAATATACTTCACTAAATATTCACAATATCTAATTAAATACTAGCACAAGATATTTTAAAATTAAAGCGTTTTTTTAATAAGTTAAACTTATGCTTCATATTTTACTCATCGTTTTATATGGCAACAATCTTGAAAAAGCCTTGTTTATCAAATTTTTCCGATATAGAAATTTTCCTCTTCATTTTATATTTAATTAATATTTTTACTTGTATTTTTATTTACACAGATAAAAAAGGCCTATCAATGTATATGTATACATTAATAGGCCTTATATATTTTACCGTTTATTAATCTAATTAGAATTTAGATTCGATAGCACCTTGCAAATCACCTTTTGGTAAGAAACCAATTTTACGATCTACTACTTCGCCATCTTTCAAAATTACAAATGTAGGTAATACTTCTACTTGTAAATCACGTGCCAAGCTTGGTTCTTCATCAGCATTTACTTTTACAAAGTTTGCTTTACCTTCTAGTTCACCAGCGATTTCTTCAATAACTGGCATCATACGTACACAGTAACCGCACCATGGTGCCCAGAAATCAATAACTGTTACGCCACCTTGATTAAGAAGATCTTGATATTCTGCTGTTTTTAACTCTTTTAATTCGCTCATTATTTCCTCCTAAGGCAATTGAACTAATACACAATCTTGAATGTAATCCAAACCTACCTCTTTAGCCTTAGCTAAAACTGCTGGTTTATCCGCACCTGGTTGTAACCAAATCATCTTAATGCCCAATTGTTTACATTCATCAATTGCTGCAAGCCCTGCTGCTTCTGGTACAACAAAATCAACAACGCTAGGAACAACTGGCAACGAAGATAGACTTGGATAACAAGTATCGCCATCGATACTCGTTACATTTGGATTAACCGGATAGACTTCATATCCATGCTCTTTTAAGCACTTATAAATCTTATACCCAAACTTATCGGTTTTATGAGTGGCACCTATTACAGCCCAAACTTTTTCAGCTAACGCATCTTTAATAGTCATTCTTACCACCTCTTATATACTATTATATATCAATATCGAAAATTGTCAATGTATTATATCGATTTTTTTAAAACAATATGTTCACAGCCTAACTCTTCGGTTCGTGCTGTATATGTTAATAATGATGCTAGAGAAATACTCGGTGCATCACATTGAGGTATCAATCCCGCCAATACAGCTAATTCTCCCAAAATACGTTCTGCAGTCCACCCCATATCTCTCAATTCTTTTACAGTTATACTTTTCTGCCGTTTTGAAAGCCTATGTCCATCGTTATCTATGAGCAGCGGTGCATGGCCATAGCAAGGAGGCTCAGCATGTAATGTGCGGTACAAATACATTTGTTGAGCCGTAGTTTCCAGTAAATCGTGCCCCCGAATGATTTCAGTAATCCCCATTGCTATATCATCTAGTACGACCGCTAAATTATAGGCATACATGCCATCCCCACGGCGCAATACAAAATCATCAACACCATGGCGCAATACAAAATGCTTCAGACCTTGGTATATATCGTTGAAATCCATAGTAGAATCAGTCACCTTAATACGCATTGACGGATTTTTTTCTAATCTTTTCAATTTCACTGTGGCACTATTTAAACTACGACAATGTCCATCATAATGATGAACGACTTCACCTCGATGAGGTGCAGAAGCAATGGATTGCAAGCGAGTACGATTACAAAAACATGGATAGATTAGACCTGTATTCTCTAATCGTTGTAAGACCTCATCATACATTGGCAACCGTTCACTTTGCCAATACGATAGTTCCGGTCCACCCACACGAGGGCCCTCATCCCATTCAAAGCCAAGCCATTCTAAATCATCTAACAAGGCTTCGCCAAAAGAACGCTTAGAGCGCTGCATATCGATATCTTCCATGCGTACCACATAGGTACCATGTTGGTTACGGGTCGATATATACGACAAAAGGGCGATCCACACATTCCCTAGGTGGATATCCCCCGTTGGGCTAGGTGCGAATCGTCCTTTCATAAATAGTATCTCCTTATATGCACTCTAATAATATACTATATATTAATACATTATTATATTAACACATGGTGAGGATAGCCTCAGTTTACAAACTATACATTAGCCAAGGGATACAATGCTATCAAAGACACCAGCATCTTTGATTTTTTGTTCGTTACCCATAGAGCAAATATGATTATCCTTTAACACAGGTTCTACCACATCTGCAAGAGCTACGATATCTTCTGGCTTACAGGCAATGACTTGTTTTCTAAATGCTACCTTATCTTCAATATTGGCACCACTAAAGTATAGCCCCATAGCACGAGAGCCACGCAATGCTGGTGTCATTGGTAAATCAAGACCACTCATAGTACCGATAATATATTTACGCATTTCTCGATCTGTTAATGTAAATTGACGTAAGTATTCAGGTAACTCTTTATATACATTAAGTGTTTCCACAAGATTTGGATCTCGATAGCTACAGAAAATCATATTGCCATCGTCGTAGAAGTTAGCAAATGCGCCATAGGCCCCACCTTGTACACGAATGCGAATCCATAAGTATTCATAACGTAAGATTGTTTCTAATACGCTCATAGCACCAACATGAGTAAATCCATAATCGATGAAATTACCACCTTGTGCCACATATTGAACCTTACCAGCTGTGACAATACCTTCATTGCTCGTTGTATGTTCTATGGATAATACATTATTTGGCAATTCCTCTGCATTCCAAGTACTGAGCAATGGTTCCATCAACTCTGTAAATGGTACTAATTCTTGTTCTTCACTACGAACATGATTTCTACATTGTTAGAACGGAAAATTTTGCGAGCTACATCAGCTAATTTTTCTGGCAATAATGGTAATGCTGCAGGATTAGTAGCTAATTCGCTGATTTTTTGATAATATCCTAAATTACCGTCATCGCGGAATTTACCAACCTTTGATACCTTAGCCATTACGCGTTGACTAACGATGGTATTTCCTCTACGGAACACCTCATTATCCCAAATAGCTTTGCCTTCTTGTACAAGTTCTGTTAAACGTGTTACATCGGTGTATTGAGCATCGTGAATAACTTCATTTACGATATTACACAATTCAGGTAATTTAGCATGCAATACCTTACTACGTACAACCATGAGCGGTACGAATTCATCTCGTTGTCCTGCTTTACTAATGCCTGTAATATCAGCACTCAAACCACCAAGATTTAGATTGATTAATTTTGCCAAATCTTCATAAGAACGTTTGGATGTATCTACGCGGCCGATGATATCACTTAAGATATCTGCATAGAATAATTCGTCCTCAGTGAGGCAATCTAGCTTAAAATAGTAAGCCACATAATTGATACCCTTTGTGAAAGTAGGAACAAAATGAAGTTTTGTATGACCAATCGTACTTTCACGACGTTCCACATCTTCCACTTCTGGACTCAAATCAGACAATTCTAAAAGTGGAATAGTAGCTAGCGCTTCTTCACTATCTGGTGTCTCTTGACGAAGTTTAAGGCGTTTTGTTTGTTCAACGATACCTTCTAGCTCATCTTGTGACATAGAAGCTTTGATAGCTGCTAATTGTTCCTTAACATCTGCATCCTTTTTATCTTGCAATCCTTGTTCAGGATACAAGGATACGAGAGACTTATGATGATTATCCAATAAGGAATGACGAATCAAATCCTCAAAGTAAGAACCTTGAAGGCCTTTGCGAATATTAACTAATGCTTCTTCATAATGTAACAACTCAATTGGATCCTTACCGTATAACCAATTGTCCATCATGCGGATAATATAAGCTAAACCGATTGGACGACCACCAAAGTCGCTTTCACGAAGGGTAAACTCAATGCTATTAAGAGAAGCTTCTAATAATTCCTTGTCGATGCCATCCTTACAAAATTGTTGTAATGTAGATTCAACAATCTCTTGTAATTGACCTTGTTTATCCATATTAGAGCCGCTGGCTTGAACAACCCAAATTGGTTGACGGATGCTATCTAGGTAATAACCAGATACATCAGAACCAATGCCGGCTTTCACCAATGCTTGTTTTAAAGGTGCTGCAGGAGATGTTAATAAAGCATGTGTTAATACCTCAAAAGCAAGGCTTTGTTCTGGTGTTACATCGGGCAATACATAGGAGAATGCATGTAACGTACGATTATCCGTACTTTCATCAGAGCCTACACTATAAGGATATGTAATCACTTTACCTTCCTTAAACGGAGCCTGCTCAGTCACCTCAGTATCGATTTCAATAGCATCAAAATGGCTCAAATATTCATCGTTGATAAAGCGCAATTGTTCTTCAATATCCATTGTGCCATATAGGAAAATATAGCTGTTGGATGGGTGATAGTACACATCGTAGAATTTCTTGAATTTTTCGTAAGTCAAGTCCGTAATATTATCTGGATTACCACCGGAGTCAACACCATATGTTGTATCAGGGAACAAGGAATGCATCAATTCGCGTTCTAGTACGGAATCTGGAGAGGAGTAAACCCCTTTCATCTCGTTGAATACAACGCCCTTATACGTTAACTCATCATCAACAGAATCAAGCTCATAATGCCAACCTTCTTGCATCATAATTTCTGGATCCTTTGCTGCCCGTGGATAGAAAACAGCATCGAGGTATACATCCATTAAATTGTGGAAATCCTTGTCATTCTTGCTTGCTACAGGATACATCGTTTTATCCGGATAGGTCATAGCATTTAAGAATGTATTCAAAGAACCTTTTACAAGTTCTACAAATGGTTCTTTTAATGGAAATTTACGAGAACCACAAAGCACAGAGTGCTCCATGATATGAGCGACACCTGTGCTATCTTGAGGAGTCGTTCTAAATGCAATATTAAATACTTTATTAGTGTCTGGTGAGTCAATATAAATAAGACGAGCACCAGATTTTTCATGTTTCATTTCATAGGCTGTACCATTGATTTCATCAATACGTTCTATGCGATCAAGGCGAAAACCAGAATATATTTTATTCAGTTCCATAGATACCCTTCTTTCTAATTTGTTTATAATGTATATATATATGTAAAATCTTAATCTATTATTGACTATCTATTATACCACATTACGAAGATTTACACGAATTTTCAAGAATTATTATCAAATTACAAAGATTATCTATAACTTATTCTTATTTATGAGATATAAATATCGCATATAATAACAAAATAAATCAGGACACCCTTATAGGAGTGTCCTGATTTTATTATTTATCTTGTTTGATTTGCCACTTTTGATTGCGTCGACTTGTCAAAAGCCCTTCGAGAACAACCTCAAATTGGCGAAAACTCAATGTATAGGGAGCATACATATCTGGTACTACCTTATAAGATATGGTCACCTCTGACGCATCATAATTATAAAATATACCATGTAAATTGCTCACTGTTGTATAGCCTGTCTGTGCTTGCTCTAATGTGGGGATAGGTTGTGTTTTTAAATTCGCTAATAAATCGCTAATAAAACCTTCCTTACGCCCTTGATCATCAAGCATTTCATCCATAAATGTACGTAGACTATCCATCATGTATGTTAGCCTCGTTCGTTTAACAAAAGACCATTATGAATAACACGAACTGCATCTTTTACGCGGTTTTGTGCAACCAAGCAAGAAATACTGATTTCAGAAGTACTGATGATTTCAATATTGATGCCTTCTTTACTAAGGATATCAAACATTTGAGCAGCTACACCAGGTTGACCCAACATACCAGCGCCAATGATAGATACTTTTGCCATATTTTCATCAATATTAACAGCTTCGATATCAACAGTTTGTTGTAATTCTTTCAATACTTCACGTGCCAATACCACATCATCAAGAGCAATTGTAAAGATAAGGTCAGTTTTAGGTTCACCTACAGAACGAATAGATTGAACAATCATATCCACATCAACATTTTTTTCTGCTAATGCTTTGAATACTTTTGCTGCAATACCAGGTTTATTTTCAACGCCCACAAGAGCTACTTTTGCTGTATTTGTATCATCGGCTACGCCTGTAATTACGTGTTTATTAGATTCCACGGTATAATCCTCCCGAATAATTGTGCCTGTATTATTACTGAATGTAGAACGAACATGAATTGGTACACCATAACGGAAACCCATTTCAACAGCACGCGGTTGCATTACGCCTGCACCTAAACGTGCCATTTCAAGCATTTCGCCATACGTAACTTCTTCTAGTTTAAAAGCTTCCTTTGCTACGCGAGGGTCAGTAGAGTATACACCTTCTACATCTGTAAAGATTTCACATACATCGGCTTTCATAGCGCCTGCTAAAGCAACCGCTGTTGTATCAGAACCACCACGGCCTAATGTTACCATGTCACCGTATTCGGTAATACCTTGGAAACCAGCAACAACAACGATATTGCCTGCATCCAATGCTTCGAATACACGATTAGGATCTACACCTAAAATACGACCCTTATTAAAGTTATCACTACTTGTAATACCTGCTTGATCACCAGTTAAAGAAACAGCCTTTTGACCGCGTTCATTAAACGCCATAGCCATCAATGCAATCGTTACTTGTTCGCCAGTAGACAACAAGCGGTCCATTTCACGACCATATGGTTTAGATGTTACTTGTTTTGCCAAAGATACCAAGTCATCTGTTGTATCCCCCATAGCGGATACAACTATTACAATGCGATCGTCCTCTTTCTTTTCATGAAGGACACGATCAACGATATTAAATATTTTTTCAGGTGTTGCAACAGAACTGCCACCAAACTTTTTGACGATTAATGCCACTATTATCCCTCATTTATCATTGTACTAAAAAATAACATGCATATACTTTACCACAAAACAAACCGCACTGTAAAGGGATATACAGGTATTTTTCCACTATAAAAGAACAAAATTCTTTTTATAGCGGACACACATTGTATTTATAATCAATCGTTAATGTTCGTAACTTGTCATACGCTCCATACAAAAAAGGCCAGCCCTAAGGCTGGCCTTTTACAGTTGAATACAATCTATTATTCAACTACGATAGCTTTTTCAGATTCCCACAAACCATGGATGTTGCAGTAAGATACAGCAATCAATTTACCAGATTTATTCAAGGATACTGCCAATGTACCTGCGGAAACTGCATGTACAGGACCTTCGTTTGCTGTTGCACCGTCACCATGTACGTTGAAGGATAATTCACCAACTTCGTAAGGCAATTGAGTACCTTCAGCTACGAAGTACAATTTAATCCATTCAATGTGATGTTCTACAGTGTTTGGATGAGCAATGTCTTTACCAACAGATAATTTTACGTCGAATGCTTCACCTGCTTTTACTTTATCAGCAGCTTCGATAACAGGAACGTGTTTTTCAGTAGCGAAATCGCCAGATTTAATGTAATCATGTACAGCCATAGTTAACCTCCTGGTTATAGTTATATACATACTTAATGTCTAAGAATATTAGCACCTTGTGCTTATGACTATATTATACATTTTCGATATAGTTTAGGCAAGGACTTTTTCGAAAATTTTCTATTTATTTGTGAAGTGATGTGGGCGGTGGCTCCATCGGCCGGGTCTTCCTAACGGAAGGGCCAAAAGTCGCCACCGCCCACATCACTTCACAGCACTCTAGGAAATTTTCGGAAAACTCCATAGCGAGAGGGAAACACCGGCCGGGTCTGTCCCGTAGGGACAGGGCCAAAATCGCATCCATCTATAGGTCATTGGCTTCGCCTCGACCTACTAAAACTCGATTCCTTTTGCTGCTTTTATGCCTTTTTCGTAAGCGTGTTTTACTACGTTCATTTCGGTCACTGTATCAGCGATGTCGATGATTTCAGGTTTTGCATAGCGGCCTGTTAGGATAACATGTAGTCGCTCTGGTTTTTGTTTAAGCATGTCTACAACGGAGTTAACATCGATGAGTTCATAGTTAATGGCATTGTTGATTTCGTCCATAACGATGAGATCCCATTTGTCGGAGTTGACTTCTTCTACTAGTGTTTTCCACGCTTCTTGAGCTGCTGCTTTGTGTTTTTCTAGTTCTTCTACAGTAACTTTATCTCGGTTGTAGTAGATAAATCCTTTGCCCATAGATTTAATGGTAACCGCATCCCCCAGTTTTTTCAGGCCTTCTAGTTCACCGTATCCATGACCGCTTTTGATGAATTGTAGAATCAAAACTTTCAAGCCTTGTCCTACAGCACGTAAAACAACACCTAAAGCGGCTGTTGTTTTTCCTTTACCATTACCTGTATTTACGAGAATTAAACCACGTTCGCTCATTTCTATACTCCTATTATTTATGTCACACTATGTAGGGCTGCATCTATTGTTAATATGACGATTTAATACTAATATAATAGATTTATTTAGTATGACCAAAGGCTTCGCACATGTCTACAAAATGCTTTGCCCCTTCAAGAGAACCAGCAAAGTTAAGATGTAGATAGGATGCCAACACATTATCGGTAGCATACCCGCCATCATAGGACTGCGGTTTGCGGCCCCCTTCTAAATGAAAGGCCCAAGGGAAATCTTCAATGGTTGGTTCCATGGTGGAGAAATGGAATTCATGACCATGCAAAGCTGTTCCTGTATTGCCAAGTAATGTATTGCGTTTAGCCGTTGCCGTTACATATCCTACCTTTTGCAGTTTTTGTTGCATTACACAATTGGCAGGCACAACACCAACTGTATCAAACACATTACCATCAAAATCGTGAATATGTTCACAAAGGTACATAAAGCCACCACATTCAGCATAGATAGGCATACTACATTGATTAGCTTTACGGATTGATTCCTTCATGGCCGTATTTTCGGATAAAGCCTGCAAGAACATTTCAGGGAAACCACCGCCAAATACGAGACCATCTACATCAGGAATAGCACTATCTTTTAAAGGGCTAAAGTAAACTAGCTCAGCGCCTTGAGCTTCAAGGGCAGATAAGCTGGCTGGATAGTAGAACGAAAAGGCTTCATCATAGGCAACGCCAATTTTTGTTCGTTTTGTAACTCCCATGGTTGCATCAATCGGTGCCGGCATAGGTGCTGCACTGGCCGCTACCTTATAGAGTGCCTCTAAATCTACCATAGATTCCACGGCATGCTGAATCGTGGCTATAGCCTCTGTAGGATCAACTTCTGTAACCGGTGTCAAACCAAGATGACGTTCAGGAGAATGCATGCGATCATCACGGCGTATAGCACCAATAACAGGAACGCCAATTTTTTCCATACCTTCACGGACCATGCGTTCATGATTATCGGAACCTAAACGATTCAAAATGACGCCTTTAAAATCCACATCCTTATCATACTCTCTAAAGCCCATGGCAATGGCTGCTGCACTTTCACCCATGGCCTTACAATCGATAACGAGTACAACAGGAGCACCTAGTTGCTTAGCGATTTGAGCCGTACTGCTCACGCCCTCACGGCCCCCATCATAGAGTCCCATAACGCCTTCAATAATGGCTAGGTCTGCATCATCCGCCATGGACGCAAAAAATGATGGCAATGTATCCGGGGGAACTAACCAAGAATCTAAATTGTAACTTTCACGGCCCGATGCAATTTTATGAAAGCCCGGATCGATATAATCCGGGCCCACTTTAAAGGATTGCACCCCATGGCCACTTGCTCGATACGCTGCGAGAAGGCCCGCAACAATAGTCGTTTTGCCGACACCGGAATTGGTACCAGCTATAACAACACGTGGAATGGGTACAGTATTCATATGTATTACCTCTTATTAATACTATCTATACGGCTTTCACTAAAAGCATTCAGATATCAAAGTATAGTCAATTAACGATCTTTACGTTTTGCCAAAATTGTGGACAAATAGTTTAATTTCTTGTCCTTAGGCATATTATCAAGACCTACGAAAACTTGTTCATCAGGCAAGCCAACGCGAGAAATCATAACCGCGTCGTCAGCCATATTGTGTTTCAACAATACTTCTTGCACTTCGTCAAAGTTTTTATACACCTTCATGATAACTGCATCATCGGCAACAGCCATAACAGCATCAATTTTTTCCTTAGGTGCAGTGGCTGGAACGATAGCCAAAACCTCTTCTTTTTCTACGATTGGATAGCCAAGATGGGAACCAATGGCACAGAATGCAGTGATACCAGGAATTGTTTCAATTTCAAAGCCTGTATTTTCAATCAAACGATATACGTACATATATGTACTATAGAACATTGGATCGCCAAGTGTTAAGAAAACAACATTTTTACCTTGCTCTAAATAAGATACGATAACTCGCTTAGCCTCTTCCCAACCTTCTTGTTGTGTTGCATCATCGAGCACCATTGGGAATACAACTGGAACGATTTCAGTATGTTCTTGAATGTATGGTTTCGCAATATTAAGGGCTACAGAACCATCTTTCTTTTCTGTTTTAGGTGTAATGATAACGTCTGCTTCGCCTACAATACGCGCAGCTTTCACAGTCATTAATTCAGAGTCCCCAGGACCAACACCTATGCCATATAATTTACCTTTCATGATGATTCTCCTATTCTATATTTCAATATGATTAACATTACTATTATACCTAATTTATTAAATATATTCAAAATATTTGTGAAAGTCTCACATTATTTTATATTAGGTATCGCTGGTCGATGACTGCTCCGTTTACCATATATATCATCGATACAATCTTGAATATGTTGGCAATAGATATCTTGAATTTCTGTATATTCACCGAGGGCATGATGCATTTCTTCTACTTCATAACCAGCCTCTTTCAATACATTGACTACACTATCCTCTTCATCGCCAAATAAATCATTAAGCGCATGATCGCCAAGTACAAGGAGCAATGGGTGCACATAAACCTTATTAGGTTTCTTGCCATCAAGCCATTCCCAAGGTACGGCCACATCCTCTACATAAGGAGCATTTTCCAAAGTGGCTACACGAACATGATTAAGGCCGCTGCGAATCAATTGATATTGCAAATAACCATATGCAGAATTACCAGAGCCTAAACCACCATGACCAACTAATAATAAACCATCTTCATTGCTAACGGATAAGGATGTAACAAATGTGTCGATTAAAATTTGATAATCATTCGGGTGTTCTTCTTGGCCCATATAGTATACCAATGGTCTGCCTACTCGCAATGTATTAAGTTCTTGTGCCCGTTCGTGATTTAAAATATTATGTTTCAACTTATCAAATTCTTCACCACCAGTGAAGTGTAATGGTTGTACATAAATATCTGTATATCCTTCACCAATGAGAGCATCTAATGCGCCTTGCTCTGTAGGAATTTCAATACCACGGTCTCGTAAACGCTTTACAATGATACGCGATGAAAAGGCTAAACGCACTTCATAATCTGTATATTTCTCTTTAATACGGTTTACAACGGCATCAATTTGATGTTCACGAGCAGAATCAACTGTTGAGCCAAAGGCCACCACTAATATAGCTTGTTTCATAACGGTCTCCTTATCAAATATAATTCACTATTCATCATACCACACGCATTACTATAGTTGGATACCATACCCCGTATAAAAATCGTATTATAATTAACTTTCATACCCTTATAGATAGCAAAAAGCATCCGCCCCTAAAGGTGGATGCTTTCTGAAGATAGTGTGTATTTATGAGAGCGTTTATATACAACCTTACCAGAAGCAATTAGGAAATCATTCCTTGAGCTTCTATACGGGAAGGTCGAATAACAGTTTGATATGATTCGCGTTGAGAGCTACGTTTTCTATCAGACATACGAATCGCTTGACCTAAATGTTTCAAGAATAAATCTTGTACATATGGATTTTCACCTAGGCCTTCATTCCAAATATCTACGTTGTACCCTTGTTCTGTCAAAAGTGCATAAATAGAATCGGAACGATCACCGCCAAGGTAATCCATTAAATGAGTAGAACCAATCATTGCTAATGGTACAACGAGTACATCTTTATGACCCATTCTATCTACCAATGTTAAGGCCTGCTTAAATGTAGGGAAACCATTTGTGGTAAATACAGCTACATTAGGAGCAGAACCATACATAGCTTTCAATTGTAATGTGGAGAATTCCAATTGATTTTGACCATTTGCCATCAATAAAACGGATTTATTAAGAGATTTAGTGTTAATATGACGCATGATGCCATCTAATGTAGCTTCATAATCATCAGCGTAATTTTTAACACCTAACGATGTTAATAAAGGTTTACCGATATTAACTTGAGAGAAATTATATTCACTGCTATGTAAGAACTTAAGTGCTTGCTTACGCATTTGTTGATAGCATTGATCCGCTACGAGAGTAATCGGCTGAATATATACCTCATCAATTCCCTTGCGGCTAAATTCTTGCATGACGTCGGTGAAAGAAGCAATCGTATCATCATATTTTTCATTCCACTTTTCCACTAATGCATCAGACAAAAATACACGTCGTACCTCTACATCTCTGTATAAGGAACGAACTTTAGACTCTATAGTGCCAATGGATGTTTCCACTGCTTCTTTATAAATTGATCCAAAGGATGCAATGATTATACCTTTCATATGTGACCTCCATATACCCATATATATGAAATAATTTTCATAAATGAAAATTATTATCAATTACTATGTACTAATCATACAGGATTGTCGTATGAAAGTCAATGAGAAATATTATCACTCAAATCAAATACTCTCCAAATAATAAAAAAACAAAACAACGATGACCACTGATGTTAAGATCAATATTATAAAAGAATAAATTACATAGAGCATTCTTTTTTTTCTATTGAAGATAAAAAGGCCACGCTTATTTTTTTGCGGTATAAATTATATATTCCTAAGATTGCCAGTATACTAACCAATACGGAATTAATAGGTGTAATAATATCACTAATACCAAAATACGCAGGCAATGCAATACTTAAGAGCAAATAATTCCCTACTAAGGCCACAAGTTTTATGTTATTACTATTTCGATATTTAATCATGAGGTAATTAAAAATTATGAAGATGATTATTATTTGTCCTTGTTCCATTCATATTCTCTCTTACATAAAAATTATTTAATCAACAAAAAAAGCTATTTTATTATGTATTCCTTGCATGGACTCACCTCTTTTAAACAGATGGCTTCACAAAAATTAGATAAAAAACATATATGTTCACAACAGGCACTATAAGAAAGAAAATCCAAAGACCACTATTACCACTATCATGAAGTCTTCGAACAAGTAAACTAAAAAAAGGAATACACAAAATAGCAACTATCAATTCATTTACTATCACTATACTATTTTGTCCCATAATTTTAGGAGTAAATGGTAGAAAATAACTCAATACCATAGATAGAATAGAAAACAAAACTGTGAAAAGTAACAATTCATCTCTAGAAGAACGACCAGTAAAATTGAATACATCCTTTATAAATACATTATGTAAGACATCCATAAATTCCAATTCAGATTTTGTCGATGGCTTATTACTTCTTCCCTTATCCTCATCATTTCTACGAATTAAATCGAGCCAAAACTTGTGAAACTTACTTTTAATAATCGATATGTTCAACGGATCAACAACTAAATATGTTCCGTCCCAAAATCCAGACTTTGGTTGTTCTCCATAACGATTTATCTTATTTCCAGGAATTAATAAAAATAATAATATAATTCTATTCATAATCATAAAAAAATATGATTTATTTAGATTAAGTATAGAACTTGCTCCTGATTTAGTTATAGATATTATAAATTTATCGGGACTAACAAAAAAAGCTTCCTCCCTGCCAGATTGTAATTAAGGAACTAACCATAATAACAAATATAATACCTACATATCTATGAATACCATAATCCTGACATCGATACCCCAATACTATTAAAAAAATAATATATTGGTAGTCATCTCTACTCCATAAAAAAATACTCATACGGCATTGGATTGGTAAAAAAAAGCTACACTCAACGTAAGTAAATATATATAAATTATGATTGTATAGTAAATTAACGCAGTTGTTATGTTTATTCGTCTATTTTTTTAAAAAAATATTGGTTACTCGCAAAGATTCTATATTATCTTTTAAACAATCTTATTTCATTATCTATATTTATATGCTTACTCATTCTATATAAGACACTTTCTATAAACACTTAATTAATCTCAAGTAAACGCTAATCTATTACAAAATATATATTTGTTAAGAGTTTATAGCAACTACAAATCTATATGTCGCTATAAGTATAATTAACATCTTATACAATTAATCATTTTAACAAACCAAAATGATTAATCCTATCATAAAAATCGAATTACTTATATTTATACCATCATAACCAATAAGAATATTTTTATAAAACATAAGATTATTCCTCATTTATTATGATTTTTTATAAAAAACAGTCGTATTATTTATACGTGTACAGGTATGGGGTTTATTGACATCTATACTCTAGGTTGCTACGATTGATTATAGATAATATAGTTATGTCTGCATAGTCAGATGATGTTGTTTAATGAGGTGATTCACTTATGTTTAGTGTAAAAAAACGTGCATTAACAGTTTCTGCTGCATTAGCGGCTTTCGCATTGACCTTTGGTGCTCCTGTGCTCGGCCACGCTGCATACCAATTGAATGATGAAGTAAAAGATCCTACTCCAGCATTAAAAGAAGCTGCTGCAATTGGTGTTCGTACACACAATACTGAAGCTTTACAAAACTTGCCAAACAAAGATGCTATGGTTGTTATGAGCTTTGGTACAACTTATAAAGATACTCGTGCGAAAACAATCGATGCAACTGTAGATGCTATTAAAGCAGCTCATCCAAACACAAAAGTAATTACAGCTTTCACAAGCCATATTATTCGTGATCGTATCCAACAAAAAGAAGGTATTACTTACCCAACTCCTGAAGAAGCATTGGCTGAACTTAAAAAAAGACGGTTACACTCGCGTTGCATTAGCATCCCTTGATGTAATTCCTGGTATGGAATACAACTACGATGCAGCAGTATATAATTTGTACAAAGATAATTTCAAAAAAATGACACTTGGTACATCTCTTATGTACTGGATGGGTCAAGAAAACCAAACTGACCAAGTTATTGAAACATTAAAGCTGTTCAATCTCAATTCCCTAAATTAGGCAAAGAAGACGGTCTTCTTATCATGGCTCATGGTACTCCAGATCCTTCCAATGCTTACTATTCTGTAATTCAAGACCGTATCCATACTCTTGGTATGAAAAATGTATTTATTTACACTGTAGAAGGTACTCCAAATCTTGAACAAGTTATCCCTCAATTGAAATTACATGGTATTAAACACGTTACATTGATGCCATTCATGATGGTAGCTGGCGACCATGCAAATAATGACATGGCTGGTGCAGAACCAGAATCCCATAAATCCATTCTTGAAAAAGAAGGCTTCAAAGTTGACACTTACATCCATGGCTTAGGTGAAAATCCTAACATCCGTAACTTATTCGTTGAACGTGCTAACGAATCTTGGGACGCATTACAAAAATAATCAATCTACAATTTAACTAGTATCGTTATATAACGTACATAGGAGTACATCATGAAAAAACTACTACTCTGTAGTCTTGCTTTGGTCATGATCGTACTAGCAATAGCTGGGTGTGGTAAGTCCACATCCAGCTCTTCTGCTACTACGAAGGAACTTACCTTTAATGGTGAAACCTATACTGTACCAAAGGATCCACAACGCATCGCCGTTCTTTCAAATTCTGTATTGTCCATGCTATACGCAGTAGATGGAAAGGCAATTTCCCGAGCTAGCACGACAGATAAACTAGCGCCAGAATTAGAAGCATTACCTGCATTAGGTCAAACGGCTAACATCAATATGGAACAATTGTTAGGTTTAAAACCAGATGTGGTATTGGGTTTGGAAAACCAACATAAAAAATATGAATCCCAATTACAATCTAACAATATCCCAGCCGTACTTTTCAATTACGATGGCATCAAGGATAATGTGCCAATGCTAACATTCCTTGGAGAATTAACAAACCATCAAGATAAGGCTAAATCCGTTATTGCCACCTACGAAAGTAATATTCAAAAGGTTAAGGATGCCATTAAAAACCAACAACCTGCACGTATTGCCGTATTGCGTGCTACCGGTAAAGGTGTGACAGCTGAAACCGACGAAGCGGTAACTGCATCTATGGTCAAAGAATTAGGTATGACAAATGTTGTAACATCTCACCTAGATGGTACAACCAAAGATAAAACGGTACCGTATTCTCTTGAAACATTAACCGCTGATAACCCTGATATTATCTTCGTCGTTACCATGGGTAAAGAAGAAGAAATTACAAAGGCCATGAAGAAAGCTATGACAGATAATCCTGCATGGGCTAATCTTAAGGCTGTACAAAACAACCGTGTCATCTACTTACCATCTAAACTATTCCTACTTAACCCAGGTCTACAAACACCTGAGGCTATGGCTCGTTTAGTGAAAGAAGCATATGGCATTGATGTTACATTTTAACATATCCTAACATACTAAAGAGGGCATTCCCCATTTCGGGAATGCCCTCTTTCACTATTAGTCTAGCTATCTACTCAACTAAACCTTTTTACGCGTACATATTGTTTTATCATCAAAAGGTATCGATTTGTACATCTACGGAAAATACATCTCTAAATAGTTCATCCGATACGATTTCTTTCGTGTCTCCAGCTGTCACTAAATGACCATCTTTTATAATAGCCATATAATGAGAATATTGTACGGCTTGCGTCAATTCATGGAGTACCATCAATACGGTTAACCCTTGTTCATCGTTTAATCGTTTTAACAATTCCATGATTTCTAGTTGATGGTTAATATCTAAGTATGTTGTTGGTTCGTCTAACACTAATAATTTTGGTTGTTGTGCTAACGCCATAGCAATCCATACCCGTTGCCGTTCACCACCAGATAAGGATGGAATTAATTGATTCCGTAAATGATTCGTTTTTGTAATTCCTAATGCATAGTCAACGATTTCTCGGTCCTCTTTGGCCGTATTCTTCCACCACATTTGGTATGGATACCGTCCACAATATACCAATTCTTCTACGGTCATATCCTTTGGCATATTAGGCACCTGTGGCAGAAACGCCATTTGACGTGCCAATTCATTTTGTGAATACGACTGTAATGGTTTACCTAAAATAGTCACACATTCACGAGGACTATGAATATATCCAATCATAGACCGTAAGAGTGTACTTTTACCACAACCATTAGGCCCGATTAAAGTCGTTATTTTACCAACAGGGACAGATACATTAATATCATGTAAAATATGACGATCTCCGAGAGTGACGGATAACTGGTTTACATCAATAGCCGTATTCATTAGTTATCCCTCCTCAATAGATATAAGAAGAATGGCGCCCCAAAGAATGCCATGATAATGCCAACTGGTACCTCAATTGGACTCCACATAACACGCCCTACCGTATCACTAACAACGAGGACGAGTGCCCCTAATAATGCAGAGCCGGGGAGTAAATACGCATAATCATTACCGATGATAAGTCGTAACATATGCGGTATAACGAGGCCTACGAAACCGATTAAACCCGCAATACTAACGGCACCTGCTGCTAATAGAGCCGCAACAGCAGTCATAATAAACCGCGTTTGTTCTACCTTAAGGCCCAAACCTTTCGCTGTTTCATCACCTAAACTTAAGATGGTAAGACGTTTAGCGCCTAAACATGCAAAAATAAGACCTACTAACGCGTATGGGAACAAAACCTCTACTTGTGGCCAACTGCGTGCAGCCAAGCCCCCTACCATCCAAAGTAAGGCTCCTTGCACACGATCTCCATAGAATACAAGTAGTGCAGAAATACCAGAGCCTAAAAAAGCAGCCACCGCAACACCAGCCAAGATGATACGGCTTGGGCGTACACCATTCTTCCAAGCAAGAGCATATACCATCAACGCCGCAGCCATAGCACCTATAAAGGCGACGAGAGGCACAATATGATCATAGCCAGGGAAAAGAATAAATATAATAACACCGGCAAGTCCAGCACCGGAGGAAACGCCAACGATTTGAGGATCTGCTAAAGGGTTCTTCATAACCGCCTGTAAAATGGCACCCGATACGGCTAAACAAGCACCAACTAATGCAGCAACAATATTACGAGGCAACCTAATATTCCAAATGATTTGCGATGCTGTATCTGTTAGCTCACTAGCCCACAATGTGTGCCAAATCTCCGATAGCGATACCGGTGTGGAGCCCCAAATCAGCGAGATAATCATGCTAGCTATGACAGCAATAACCAAGACAATAATAACTGATATACGAAATAGTTTTCGTTCATTCAGAGAGTCCACAGTAACCTCTCCTTTCACCAATACATGGTACTATCAGCACCCGTATTATACATATAAACCTCATAATAGATACAGTAAAACCCGAATCGCCAGCAGTATGCAACGATTCGGGTTACTTATTATTTAGATTCTTTGCCTTCTACGAAGAGCATATCGTTGCGTTTTACGTCTGTGTAAAGCAATGCATTACATACGGATGCTGCAATTGGGCTACCACCTTTGTTACCTTTTACAGTGATATAAGGAACAGGGGATACTTCCATCAAATAATCTTTAGATTCCGCAGCGCCAACAAAGCCTACAGGAATACCGATGATAAGAGCTGGTTTAATACCTTCTTCAAGAGCTAAACGCAATACTTCGTACAATGCAGTTGGTGCATTACCGATAGCAACGATTTGGCCTTCTAATTGTTTGCCAAATGTGCGCATAGCAGCGATAGAACGTGTTACGCCCAATTCTTTAGCCATTTTAGCTACATTTTCATCTTTGATTAAGCAATGTACTTCATTACCACGAAGTTTAAGAGCCGGTTTAGAAATACCTGTGCGAACCATTTCTACGTCAGTGTAAATATCTGCACCATTGTCTAATGCTTCTATTCCTTTTTGAACAGCGTCAGGGCTCATTTTTACGAGTTGAGCATATTCAACGTCACCAGATGCGTGAACTGTACGAGATACAACGCGTACTTCATCATCAGTTAAACCTAAATCCTTTACATAATCGTAAATGATTTCCATACTTTTATCTTCAATGGCTTTAGGATTTTTAACGTAATCCATTAGTGTCCTCCCATAATTTGAAAAATTCATTATTCGATGATACCACAGGGCATTCTAGTTTCACCCGTGGACGATCGATAACAATAACGTGGATGCCAAGGTCGATGGCAGCCTGTAATTTCGTATCAGCACCACCTACGAGGCCAGAGTTTTTCATAACCACAACGCTCGCCTTTGTATCGTGGAACATAATACGATTCATATCGTAAGAAAATGGACCTTGTACGGCAACGATACGTTTAGGACTCACATTGAGGTCTTCCATCATTTGCAACACCTCAGCAGTTGGCAAAATACGTGTCCACACTTCACAGTCTTGTAAGGCCTCAGACTTAGCAAAGATGTGCATCGTCTTACTACCAGTAGTCAAATATACATGATTGTTATTTTCCTTTGCCAATTTGCCGGCCAAATTAGCTGCTTCTGTTTCATCCACTACGATATGCAACTTATCATAGTCTGGCAATGGTACCTCTTTTCGTTCAAACCGAACAAAAAGGAATGCCCACCGCCTTAGCTGCATCTTGTGCCGTTGCAGTCACAATAGCCGCATACGGATGGCTTGCATCAATGAGTAGGCGCACATTATGCTCCTTAATCAACTGTTGCATAGCCTCTTGATCGAGGCGTCCCTGTATGAACCGTAATGCCTTCATGGGCAGCTAGTTCTGCCCCATATTGACTCACTACCGTCACGAGAACCTCTTCACCGGTTCGTTCTTGGATATCTACCGCTAAGGTACGGCCATCCAAGGTACCAGCAATGACCCAAATCATAATTTATAGCCTCGAGGTGTAATCATGCGACCATTTTCAACATAGGTTTGGCTGTTACCAATGATAACAAGTGTTTGCATATCTACTTTTTCTTTTGTGAAGTTTTCAAGATCAGAAATCACCATATGCTGACCTGGACGACCTGCTTTTTGCACGATGCCTACAGGTGTTTTAGGGTCGCGGTATTTTAGAACGATTTCACGTACTTCATCTAAATGAGTTACGCGTTTTTTACTGCGTGGGTTATATAAGGAAATAACCATATCCCCTTGTGCACAGAGGTCAGCACGTTTTTTAATTAGATCCCAAGGTGTCATCAAATCGCTAAGGGAAATAACGGCAAAGTCATGCATCAACGGTGCACCCAATACAGAGGCTGCTACGTTGACAGCACTAAGACCTGGAACGATATCCACGGAAGGGCGTTTGTCTGCTGATACTTTATTAGCCAATTCCAATACAAGACCAGCCATGCCGTACACGCCGGAGTCACCAGAGGATACAACTACTACTTGGTGACCTTCTACAGCCAAATCAACGGCTTGTTGACAACGATCCACTTCTTGCATCATCGCTGTACCTACCGTTTGTTTACCTGCGATAAGGTCTTTAATCAAATCAAGATATGTTAAATAACCGACTACACGATCTGCCGCTAAAATCGCTTCCCGTGCTTGCGGTGTCATAAATTCAGCGTCCCCAGGTCCAATGCCGATTACTTTGATGTTACCTGTGCAATGGCTACCGTTGTTTTGGGATACACCGTTTTTTGCTGTATTAATGTTTGGCTCTTGGCCGCTAGTAATGCTGTTGTCTCGCATACGTTTCCTACTCCTATTGTTCCTTTTACAAATGTGGATTCTTTTAAATCCTGTTCTTCTATAACGGGTGCTATCTCTTCTTGTGTGTAGAAATGAATAGCCCACCCTAATTCGTTTACGGCCTCTAATAGACCGACTTCATCTTGTTTCACGATAACCGATGCAGCTGTGACGATGCTTTTTGGTGAAAGCTTATGCGTCTGCAGAGATTGTGTAATGGCATCCAGTATGAGTTCCTTTGGCGTATCTCGGCGACAACCAATCCCCATCGTATACGTACGAGGACGTAAGATGAGTTGCTCTGGATACTCAGTAATCACCTTATCTGTTATAACTACACGACGAACACCATCAGTCTCAGGCAATGTAAATACATCTACCACCTGAACCGTGCCATGCGTACCGATATGTAATGCAGCAGCATCGCGTAACCGATTAGCATCGACTAAGGTTTCATCGATGTAGTAGTTGACGCTTTCACCAGCCACAACAGCGGAATTAACATCCACTAATTGTGTGAAAATCGTCGACCAACAGATGCTCGTGGCGCGCCAACACGTCAGGCGCTGGCAATCCATTAACATCCGTCGCCGTTGTAATAACTGGGTCCGCATCGATGGCCAGCGAAATGGACTGCGTCCATTCGTTGGCGCCCCCAAGATGACCGGATAACAAACTGATAACATGATGACCGGCCTCATCCATTACGACGATGGCAGGATCCTTGGATTTATGTTCAATATACGGTGCAATCATGCGCACTACAATACCTAGTGCCATAATGCATAATACTTGGTCATAATCCTTAAAAATCTGCCCTATGTGATGTTTGAGAGAATCAAAATAGATAGCCTCACCACCAGAAGGGCGATTTTCCTTTTCATAACAATCCGCATGAGGTGCTACTAAAGACTTAATACGTTGTCCTAGCTTTGCACCACGCTCAGACACAGAAAGAATAGCGGTTCTATTCTTCTTTGCTCCTGTCATAGGTGAATCAGATTCTAGTTCTTTCATCACACTAGTCCTTAGCACTACGATACATGTGAGCAAAGCCCTTATCGTAAAGCTTAGATAATTCGTATTCGCTGTCTAGTACATGACTAACAACGATCATAGCTTGGCGTAATACGCCTTCTTCAGCCACGATATCCGCAATGGTTTCCAATGTACCGCGGATGATGCGTTGGTCTGGCCAAGAAGCTTTCACTACGATAGCTACAGGTGTTGTTTATCATAACCGCCTTCGATGAGTTCAGCTACTACCTTATCTAGCATTTGAACGCTAAGGAAGATACACATGGTCGCTTCATGAGCCGCCAACATGCGCAATTTTTCCTTTGGAGGCATTGGTGTACGGCCTTCCATGCGCGTAATAATTACAGTTTGAGATACATTTGGCAATGTATACTCTTGTTTCAACGCCGCTGCTGTAGCAAGGAACGAACTTACGCCAGGCACCACTTCATAGGTAATACCCATGCCAGCCAAGGCATCCATTTGTTCTTGAATAGCACCATAAATAGCGGGGTCACCGGTATGTAAACGGACAACCTTTTTGCCATCTGCCACGGCAGCTTTCATAACAGCCAATACCTCATCAAGGTTCATAGTGGCACTGTTATGAATTTCACAACCTGGTTTACAAGCCTCTAAAATAGCAGGGTTTACCAAGGAACCCGCATAGATGACAACGTCGGCCTCTTGCACTAAACGATAGCCTTTTCGCGTAATAAGCTCTGGATCCCCAGGGCCTGCGCCTACAATATGCACGTCAACCATATTACTCTCCTTCTGCGATACGCGTTGCAGATACAATAAAAATTGGACTCAATGGGTCCAACAAATGATATGGACCAGCCTTACGATAGCGGCTAATGGACATTTGGTACCCTTCATAGGTGAAAGGACGACCTTTCAACTCTTTTAAAATGGTATAACCCGTTTCCATCGTTACCGCCGTTACAACAAGGCGACCGCCTACCTTTAACAACCGTTGTGCTTCATCCATAATGCCCGTCATACCGCCAGCACTGCCGCCGATAATAACCGCATCAAGCTCAGGTAAATCTTCCATACCCTCCGGAGCTTTGGATTTTATAACAGTCATATTATTTACATTGAATTTCTTCATATTTTCATGAATCAACTCAATGCCTTTATCAAAACGTTCGATAGCATATACATGACCTTTAGGTGCCGCTAAGGCAGCTTCAATAGAAATCGAACCCGTACCAGCCCCCACATCAAGAACGATGCTATCTTCTTCGATGCGCGCCTCATTCATAACGGCTTTGCGAATCTCGCATTTCGTCATCGGCACGTCACCGCGTATAAATTCCTCATCAGGAATTCCGAAAAAATGTCTCATCCTAGTACCACCATAACAGAATGTCCAAAGCCTTCGAGCTCCGTTAATACCTCTAGTGTAGAATCTACGATTTTTTCATCATCGTAACTCAAGCGCTCTAAGGCTGCTGCTCTCGTTTCTTTTGGCCATCCTGCATCTATTAAAATACGCGCAATATGCGCTGGATTATATTCAGGATCCGTTAAGAATCCCATCTTTTTCCCCGCTTCATATACGAGTCTTTCAGGCGCTGGTTGGCGCCCGTGAAAGCTCATTAAATCCGCATCATGCCACACTTCGTTAAGGCGTGCAAAGGCAAATGTCATGGAACTAATGCCTGGTACCACGTCAATGCGTGTGGTAGGAAATTTCTTTTTCAAATACGGTAACAAGCTATAGTAGCCCGTATCACCACTGACCATAACCACAACATCATGGTCGTGAAGTTCACGCTCGATTTGTTCGGATAGCAAACTTAGTTTCCCCGTTACAGGATACGTAATCTGCCCAGGTTCCTTAAAATCCTCCAAGGAGCGTTCACTACCTACCAAAACGGTAGCATGTTTAATTAAATTAAGGCCTTTAGGCACCACATAATCAGGATTGCCTGGACCAATGCCTACGATATACAAGGTATGTGCCAATGTTCTAGCTCTCCTATCTCTTTTGCATGCTTATCCATAGCCAAATCTCACCCTTTAAGGTGGTAATAATAATACCTACTTCAGCCTCATTGGCAATATATCGTTCACTGCGCATAGATGCGCGGTCTACTACACGTTGATATACACCAGTTAGGCCTTCTCGCTCTAAGATAGGGAAGGTAGATTCTGTAGTTTGGCAATTAAATAACTCTTCACACACCGCTTGGGATGCTCCTTCAAGAGCTGCATAGGCCACAATACTTTCCATGCGACCATCGCTCATGCGATTATGGGTATGAAAACTTCCGCTAGCAAGCTTAATGAGCTTACCGATATGACCGATGATCAAGATTCGTTTAAAGCCAATATGAACGGCTTGCTCAAGCATAAATCCGATGAAGTTGCTAGTTTCAGCCATTTGGTTCTTATGGATACCGAGCACTTGTTCTGCCAAATCTTGACCGATACGCCCCGGTACTAGAACTGCCGTTTCGCAGCCATTGGCTTTCATTACCTTTAACTGAGGCACAAGAGAATTTTTAAACCCTTCTTCACTCATCGGCTTAACGATACCCGTTGTACCGATAATGGATATACCACCTTCGATACCCAGAGTATGATTCAACGTCTTCTTAGCCAACACCTTACCATTAGGAACACTTACTGTTACCGTCACACCTTGACCTTGCGTACAAAACTCTTCAAATACGAGTTTCATCATCGCTCTAGGGCCCGGATTAATGGCCGGTTGTCCAGGTGGCATGGCAAGACCGGGTTTCGTAACCGTACCGACACCAAAGCCAGCTCGAAAACGTAGCTTGCCTGTGTCATCAAGGGTCACCGTCGTTTCCACATCATTGCCATGGGTCACATCTGGATCGTCACCGCCATCCTTCATCACAGTCGCCTTTGCCTCTGTTTCGGATATGATTTCCCCACAGATTTAATAGGTACCTCAATGAATTGACCTTGCGGATTCTCAATGACAACCTTGTCCACAATATCGTGTTCTAAGAGGGCCAATAGACCTGCTTTCATGCCTGCCGTAGCACATGAACCGGTCGTATAACCACCCTTCATGTCCTCTACTCTCATAGCGCCTCCTACACCGATAGGGTTAGAGATTCACTAGAATCAATCTAACCCTATCTCTTATGCTTATATAATTAGGAACGGAAGTTAACGAATTGCAATTCAACCGGTACATCCAATTGTTTTAACATTTGAATAACCGCTTGCAAATCATCCTTATCCTTGCCAGATACGCGCACTTGATCCTCTTGGATAGACGCTTGTACCTTAAGCTTCATATTTTTGATTGCCTTTACTACTTCTTTAGCATTTTCTTTTGTAATGCCTTTTTTAATAGTAATCACTTGGCGTACAGTGGCACCAGCAGCAGGCTCAACCTTACCAAAATCAAGGTTCTTAACCGCTACATTACGTTTAACCATTTTGCCTTTTAATACATCGATAATAGCGTTCAATTTATATTCGTCATCACCGATGATTTTAATGGTATCACCGTCAAGGCTAATTTCAGCTTTAGAACCGCGAAAATCATAACGCGTACCAATCTCTTTCTTCGCTTGGTTTACCGCATTATCTACCTCTTGCATATCCACTTCGGATACAACGTCAAAGGAACAATCTTTAGCCATTTTATACCTCCTACACCTGAACCCGTTGGGCATGGGGTTCACGCATTATTTTCATCATCATCCACGTATTCATTGAATGGAATACATCTATATAATTATATCGTAAATTATCAATATTTACTAGGAATTCAAATAATTAGATTATGATGATTTTTCATTAATCTAAATACAATAATTATCTTCCCATCCTATTATCTTTATATAATCAACTAAAATACCCAATAGCAATATTTTAAAATTTATCACTATTGGGTATTAATACTACTTATATTTTATTTAATTGGTAAAACAATATTTTGACCAGTAGGTTTACTTGGATTCATAGCATTAGGCAAATCTTCCACTGTTGTATTTAGATCTGTATCAGTAGATACAAGAGCTACAAATTTTTGGCCAGGTTCATAGTAAATATTAGTCCCTTTCATGAACAAGCCACCAACCAAACTTACTGCAGCAGCAACGGCAACTGCTCCATTATCAGAATGGCCCTTTCCTTTAACTTCTGCAGTTAATGGAACATTTACACCATTAATAGTCTTAATGCTATCAATTTTAAACTCTAAACGACCTTTGCGTCCAAGCATACCATTTTTTCTTGCTTTTGTAATTGTCCCTAATACCTCTTGGTTTGCTGGAATAACAACTACATCATTAATTAGTAAATTTTCTATGGTCTTTAATCTAAAGGTATTTCCTTCTTTGCTTTTCTTAGAACTAATAGGATCGATTAATTCTAAATTAATATTCGTATCTTTAGGAATATACGCATGTCCAGCAGCAACAGATGATGTCTTTACAGTTGCCGTAGTTTCACCACTCTTTAACAACTGAATACGATTAACTCCAGATGGTAATTCTGTCTTAACTACAGATTCTTGCATCGCACTTGGTGCACTTGTATCTTCTGCTGAAGCAGTCAGTGGTAATGCACAAGAAACACTAAGACAACCTACAACCAAAAGTTTTAATAATGCTTTAGATGTTTTCATATATTCCTCCAAAAGCAAATAAATTCACAAGCCAATTTATAACTACAGTATAGCACATTATGAAAAATTAATGAATTCCTCATTTATTGTTAAACAACATAATATACTAGGATAACCAATACATAAATTTTTATTATAATACAATCTATCTATAAAATCTCAATATCCTCATACTGTGGTTGTACAACCCACTCACCACGTAGATTTACAATTCCCCACTTACCTTGTGATTTTACCGGAGCAAAACCATGTTTAACGGGCATTGCAGAAGTGATTGTGTTATCACTAAATAATACTTTACCACTATCATCAATAAGCTTATAATCACTAGAAGTCTTATGTACCCAAGTATATGGTCCACTAAATTTGTTTATCCCCATATCTTTGGAGGTAGTCAAAATGACATTTCCTGTTGTCATATCGATTAACTGTTGATTATCACCACTCACGACAACCATATTAGTTAGACTTACAAATCTAATAGAATCATAGGTAAACGGAATAACTTGTTTACCTGTATCCACGTCAAATACGCCCGCTTTTTTATTATCTTTATTGATAAATACTAACAATCCATTAAGATCACTAAATTCGCCTAAATCATAATTACCTGGTTGAATAATATAATTACCTTCACGATTTACGAATCCAATAAGCCCTTGGTTTTTCACAAGTGTGCCATATGCAGTAATTGGCCAAACTGCATCATTTTTACTATCGATAACAATTTTACCATCACGATTAATATAACCGCGTTTTACACCATCATATACAGGGTTCCATGCATCACCATAATAGATTCCACCGTGATTACTAAGGGTTATTCCTACAGCCATACTCAACAAGCCCCCAAGATTAAACTTGCTTATATGGCGTCGGAATTCTGCCAATCCATCATCATATGCGTCAATATCATTAGATGGTGCTTCAAATACAGTCTTACCTGTGCCATCAATTGCTACATTTTTACCTTTAGCATCTTTTACAAAAGCACGATCTTCACTAAATTTCGTATATACTTCTTTAAATTGTGGAGCGATTACAGTATTACCTGATGCATCATTAAAACCCCATTTCCCTTTTACAGAAACGGCCGTATAAGAATCACTTGCATAGGTTTCCTTATGATTTGACGAATTTTGATTCTTGTTTACAGTCTCATCATGATGATTGATAATTTGTTTAACCTGTTCATCTAAGGCATCTTTACCACTTGATAAAACGCTACCATCTACTTTAATATGTTCTAAAATTTTCTTTGACTTTACGAAGTATGTTCCGTCCTCAGCATAAGATGGATCCATCTCTTTATATTGTGGGTCAAGCAAAACTTGACCATTGGTTCCTACGAGTCCCCATTTACCATTTTGCTTAACCTTAGCTAATTGACCCAGTTTAATAAGACCACTATTACTTTCAGTGGCCTCATCAATGTTTGCTTGAAGAGACTTAAATGCTTCTGGTGCTAATTTTTGAGGAGTTCCAATAATTGGTACCGCTACATAATCACCTAATCGCCCTACACCAACAGATACAGTTGCACCACTTGATTTAGTAGATGACGTTTCAGTTGTAGAAATATTAGTCGTAGATGTAGATGCACCATGTTGTTCACGTGTTACACGCGTACTTGTTGATGTTGGTGTATCATGATTTGTTACAGTCGTAGTACTCGTAGATGTTGTAGTGGATGCTGCCAAAGCACTTGTAGACATAGTCGCCAACACACATGCGACTAATAAAGATTTCTTGTTGAGTTTCATAGGCCTCTCCTCTTATTACTCAAAGGACTCTAGATATAAAAATTTTATAAACAAATATTAATATAAATTATACTATATAGACCCTTTATATATACAATAAATTATGAAAAATTCTTCATCCATTATTTTTTTGCTATAATAGGACCTATGAAAACAGCAACCATAATCGACTTGATTGTAGATGCTAATGTACACACGCAATCTATGAATCACATCATAAAACAACAACATATTTCACAGCGCATGCGCCGGCGTCTAAAAAATGATGGTATCATCACCATTAACGGACAACCGGCTACATGGGATACCCTTGTTCATGGCGGAGATCATCTACTTATGAAATTAGCACCTGAACAAGAATTTTCACGCACTCCAATGAATCTGGAAATCGTATACGAAGACGAACACATCCTCGCTGTAAATAAAGCCTCCGGTGTTCTTATGCACCCTACCTCGACGGTACGCGATGGAACATTGGCAAATGGCGTGCTCTATTATTATGACGAAACTGAGCAGGCTCATGACTTTCACCCCGTCCATCGCCTCGATAAGGACACATCGGGCATCGTCATCATCGCTAAAACATCGGTAGTACAACACGCCTTTGATAAGCAACGCACAAAAATTTAAAAAGGTCTACGACGCCATCGTTGAAGGTACTATGCCAAGCCAATCGCTAACAATTAAATGGCCCATCGGTCGTAAAGCAGGTAGCATCATTGAACGATGTTGCACATCAATTGGCAAACCGGCTCGTACTGATGTGACGGTATTGGCACGCCACATTGTTTCCCAGCCTGTACAAATGAATAAAAATTTGAGCACGCAACAGGTTCTGACTCATGTGCAATGTGTACTCCATACGGGCCGAACCCATCAGATTCGTGTACACCTATCCCATTTAGGTTGTCCTTTAGCTGGTGATGATTTATATGGCGGTCATTTAGATCATATTCGTCGGCAAGCATTGCACGCTGGCTACCTAGCTTTTCACCCATCCTATGACACAGGAGTATATAGAACTACGGGCCCCTATGCCAACGGATATGAAAGATTTACTATGTCTCTAACAGATTCATCTAGAAAACCTTATAAAATTGTGGTGCTTTATATCGTTTCTTGATATACTAACAATGAATAGATATGTATCATCATAAGTTGATGACAATACTTTCAAAATACATACAATCGGCTATAAAGCCAAGGAGGACAACATGCCATTAGTAACGACTACGGAAATGTTCAAAAAAGCTTATGAAGGCGGCTACGCAGTAGGTGCTTTTAACGTTAATAATATGGAAATCGTACAAGGTATCGTCGATGCAGCAAAAGAGGAACAATCTCCTCTTATTTTGCAAGTATCTGCAGGTGCTCGCAAATATGCTAAACATATTTATCTTGTAAAACTAGTAGAAGCAGCATTGGAAGATAGCAATTTACCAATCGCTCTTCACCTTGACCACGGTGATTCTTTTGAAATCTGTAAAGATTGCGTAGACGGCGGTTTTACATCTGTTATGATTGACGCTTCTCACCATGATTTTGAAGAAAACGTAAAAATTACAAAACAAGTTGTTGAATACGCTCATGCGCACGGTGTTGTAGTAGAAGCAGAACTTGGTCGTTTGGCTGGCGTCGAAGATGACGTTAACGTATCCGATGCAGACGCTCGCTTCACAGACCCAGAACAAGCTGCTGAATTCGTAGCATTAACAGGGGTTGATTCCTTGGCTATCGCTATCGGTACAAGCCATGGTGCTTACAAATTCAAAGGCACACCATACCTCGACTTTGAACGTTTGGAAAAGGTTGGTAAATTATTGCCTAACTTCCCTATCGTATTGCATGGTGCTTCCTCCGTATTGCCTGAATTCGTAGCAAAATGTAACGAATTTGGTGGCAATATCCCTGGCGCACAAGGCGTACCTGAAGAAATGCTTCGCAAAGCAGCGCAAATGGCGGTTTGCAAAATCAACATCGATACAGACCTTCGCCTTGCTATGACTGCATCTGTACGCGAATACTTGGCACAAAATCCATCCGAATTTGACCCTCGCAAATATTTAGGACCTGCTCGTGACGCTATTAAAGGCATGGTAGCTCACAAAATTAAAGATGTATTAGGTTCTTCTCACAAACTATAATCTATGGCTAGTGGATTTGTAAAAGGAACCTTAATCTTAACCATTGCCGGTTTCGTAGTGAAAGCCATCGGTAGTATCAACTGGATTCTTCTCTCCCGTATCTTGGGCGGGGAAGGCATCGGGATCTACCAGATGGCCTTTCCTATCTATTTGTTACTATTACAAATTTCGAGCGCAGGTGTGCCGATTGCCATCTCTATTTTGACGGCAGAACGATTAGCATTACACGACTTTGGTGGTGCTAAACGAGTATTTAATATTTCTTTCACAATGCTGACCATTACGGGCTTTATCGCCAGCTTGGCCATGTACTTTGGCGCAGATTGGCTTATCTCTAGCGGTCTCATTGCTGAAAGCCGTGCCTACTACTCAATCATCGCACTTGCTCCGGCAGTATTCTTTGTAACGTGGATTTCCTGTTTCCGCGGCTACATCCAAGGTTATGAAATGATGACCCCAACGGCGGTCAGCCAAATCGTAGAACAACTATTGCGCGTTATCGTCATGCTCGGTGCAGCGGCCATCTTATTGCCATATGGCTTACCTGCTGCAGCTGGCGGTGCTAGCCTAGGTGCTGGCGTCGGAGCCTTTGGTGCCTTTCTCGTGCTCTTGTACTATTACTACAAATTGCCTAAGGCTAGTAGTACTGGTGAAAGCTACGATGGTCCACGCGAATCGGCCAAGGAAATTTTATCGCGACTGTTATCGTTGTCCATTCCTATTTCCTTAGCCAGCATCATGTTACCATTAACGGCCAATCTTGATTTGCTCATTGTACCACGTCGCCTATTAGACGCTAATTTCCCGATGAATGAAGTAACAGAACTGTTCGGCTATCTTACAGGTATGGCAGTGCCGCTCATCAACTTGGCTACCATTATTACAGCGGCCCTTGCTACGAGCATAGTACCAGCCATCTCTCATGCTTTTGCTAAGCGAGATTATGAAGGTATTTACGAACGCACTGCTGGTTCTATGCGCTTAACATTTATGGCAACCGTACCATTTACGGTACTATTATATGTACTTGCGGCACCAACTGTTACGTTGATTTACAATGCACCTAAGGCAGAACTGGCAACACAAATCACAGCGTTCTCTATCTTCTTCCTCGGTGTACACCAAGTTACAACAGGGATTTTACAAGGCCTTAACAAGCCACGTATTCCGGTTATTAATATGGGGATTTCATTAGTAATCAAAGTCATCCTGAACTGGACATTAACGGCCATCCCATGGCTCGGTATCGGTGGTGCTGCCTGGGCAACCGTTGCTGATATTGGCTTTGCAGCCTTACTCAACTTGATTTACATCAAAAAATACACAGGCTACTTCCTCGATATTTCCCTTCTCTGGAAAAACGTGGTCAGTGCCGGTGTCATGGGTATACTCATCTTTATGAGTTACCACTACTTAACAGATATCTTACCAATGTGGGTTAACTTCATACTCACAGGTATCGAAGGTTTATTACTCTACGTTATTATCATGGTTCTTTTAAAAGGACTTAATAAAAATGATGGCGCTAGCATGCCACTCATTGGTAGATTCTTTAGATAATTACATATACGAATAGCAAGAGGACCGACTCGTTTGAGCCGGTCCTCTTTTTATACTACCTATATAGACACTATTTATTGAAAATCTTTGTATCATCAAAAACATCAGGTGGTACACCTAGACCTAGTTTTATCTTATTATAGTTTGTTTTATTTCTCTTATTATCCACATATTGTATCATATCTCTAATTTTATAATTACTTACATGAATATCGTGAGGTTTCTTTACCAGGTATGTATAACGATAATTTTCGTCATATACCGTCATAGTAAACAATGTGTATTTATCTCCTTCAACCTCTAAATACACACCTGGTGTAGCATCATTCCAAACAGTAGCCGATTGAATTTGTTTCCCTTTACTTAACGATTCAGTATAAACAAAATCATTTAAATAGTTAAATAAAACATTTTGCTTTTTAACATTATCTATTGATGACAAAGGAGTAACAATGATCTCTTCTTTTATATTTCCAGAAGAATAATTTACCCTATAGCCCCCATTCTTAAGAGTCTCACGACCAATATGCTTACTATTTTTAAATACTTGGAAAGTAAAGTTTTCTACACGTACTGGAGTCGTATTTTCTAAAATAGCTGATGCGGGTTTGATAGAAGGCAAAATCGTATTAACTAATGGTGCCATAGTTGATTTCATGATTTCTTGTTCATTATCTTTTAAAACATCATGATTTAAACGATCACTCATCTGATATCCTATGTGATAACTTCTGGTAGGTGATGTAGGGAGTGTAAAATTTAATGTACCTATTATATTATCTGAATCATATTTGATTACATCCCAAGTTGCCTTCTCCATACCTTTATATGCAAAAGGGCCACTACCTAACATCTTAGAACCATCCAGACGTATAGCCCCTTTGCTCTCTTCAAATTCTCTACGCAATATATCACTATTTAGCTTACCGTATTCAATATTGGTATTCTCCCAAAGATTCCCCTTTGGTTGAGGGCGAACTTCATAACCTAATTGAGCAATTCGAGAAAAAATACGTCCCATTCTAACGATATCTTTTGTATTATCTAACCTTGCAATTCCTATACCACTTTCATAAGGAGCTGTAAATTTTATATCTGCCCCATTATCACGCAAAATTACAACTGTCCGTGAATACATAACCGCGTTATTTAATTCTTTAGTAGCATAAATATCAGCCTCTAACTTTGATTTATCATAATTAGGATCATTTGCTCGAATAGCAGGTATTTCTTTTTCTATACTCTGTTCCATCAAGCGCGTTACTTTAGGATCTATCCGATAATGTTGATATGCATCTTCTAGTGCAGAAGGAACAGCACCTGGAATATTAATATCAATCCCATACGACTGCCCCACACCTAATGTAATACCTAATAAACCTAATGCTATTACACGTTTCCAGTTCATACATTCTCTCCTCAATTTATACTATACAATCTAAAACACATTATACCTAAATATTAATTTTTTATCAATTTTCTATAAATTTATTTTAGAATCATCCAGTCTTAGCTATATTTACATAAACGCAATTCCTACTTGCATAATATGTTATAGTATATTATAGGAAAATGAATTATAATTATACTGTACTTGATGTACAGTATTTTACACATTGAGGTGATAGTATGAAAAAACCATTAATCGGAATTTCCGGCAATACGCTACGCGATAACAGTGGCGCTTATGTCGATTTAATCCGTTCTTACGTGAATCAGGATTATGTCCGCTCCATCGAAGAAGCCGGCGGCATTCCTATTATTATTCCTTTCACGGAAAATTTAGAGCAAGCAAAGGAAACTATCAATATTGTTGATGGCCTACTCCTTACAGGTGGTCATGATGTGTATCCGCTCAATTATGGCGAGGAACCATTGCGAGGCATCGGCGATGTGTTCCCTGAGCGCGATCAATTCGATTTTGCCTTACTAGCTGCAGCGGAGGCGCGAAATATTCCTGTATTCGCCATCTGCCGCGGTTGCCAAATCGTGAATGTTTATCGTGGTGGTTCCTTATACCAAGATTTGCCATATGATGAAAATTGCACGATTAAGCACAGCCAAAATCAAACGCCTGCATTACCTACGCATACGGTAGAAATTGAACCTGATTCTAAATTAGCGAAAATCATCGGCACAACCACATGGATTACAAATTCTCATCATCATCAAACGTGTCGAAATATTGGTGAAAGCCTAGTTGTTACAGGTCGCGCCAAGGACGGTACAGTAGAGGCATTAGAGGATACGAGTCGTCCATGGTTTGTAGCAACTCAATTCCATCCAGAAATGATGCATGTGAAAGATGTACATGCAAAAACATTATTTAAAGCCTTCGTAGATGCGACTAAGGAGGTCAACTAATGGATAAGAAAGTAAATTTGGATTTTGGAGTATTGTACTCCTTGGAATCAATGGTATCGTTGGTACTGGGATTTTCTTGTTACCTAATAAGGCCTATGCCATTATTGGGTCAGCCAGTTTAGGGGTCCTTTTATTTGATGCGGTCATTGCAGGATGTATTGCCTTGTGCTTTGCAGAGGCGGCTAGCCTTTTCACACGTAATGGTGGCCCTTATCTATATGCCAAACATGCATTAGGTGACTTTTGGGGATTTGAGGTAGGCGTCCTTAAATGGATTGTAACCGTTATTGCTTGGGCCGCCATGGCCGTTGGCTTTGCCACAGCATTAGGTGCAGCAGTGCCAGCCTTAAGTGGTGATTTTGCAAAGGATGTCATTTCCTTTATATTAATCGTAGGCTTAACAATCGTAAACATATTTGGTGTTAACGTGTCTAAGTTTGTTAATAACTTGATTACAATCTCTAAATTAGTACCTCTCGCCCTATTTATCGCTATCGGTATATTCTTTATTAACGGCGCTAACTTTTCACCTGTATTCCCACACGATACCTATGTAGAAGGATCCTTTGCACAAGCAGCCGTGCTTCTCTTCTTTGCTTATACAGGATTTGAGGTTATCGCCATTGCCGCAGAGGATATGAAGAATCCTAAAAAGAATTTACCTCGTGCCATTATCATGTGTATGCTACTCGTATCAGTCCTATATATGGCCATACTTGCCGTATCTATTGGTGTTCTAGGATCTGACCTTGCTAACACAAAAGCACCGGTACAAGATGCTTTCAACGTAATCCTAGGCCCAATTGGCATGTACATTGTATTGGCAGGCACATTAATTTCTATGGGCGGTATTAACTTTGCCGAAGCCTATTACGCCCCTCGTATCGCAACATCCATGGCCGAAGATGGCATGCTTCCAAGTGCCTTAGCTAAACGCAATCGCTACAATGCACCATATGTAGCAGCGATTGTCACCGCTATTGCCAGCGTACTACTCGCCTGGTCCGGTTCATTTACAACCCTTGCTGCTATTAGTGCAGTATCCCGTTTTACACAATACTTACCAACATGTTTAGCAGTCATTATATTCCGTCGTAAATGGGCAGATAAAGAACGGTCCTACACAATCCCTGGTGGTTACACAGTTCCAATCATCGCCATTGCTACATCCCTTTGGATGCTAGGCCAAGCCCAAACAAACCAATTACTTTGGGGGCTAGGTGGCTGTATCGTCATTCTTCCTCTCTACATTTGGTACTGGCGCAAGAAAAAAGCTAGTATAATCAAAGAAAAAGAAGATATCTAATTACATTTTTTGTACTACAAAAGAGGCAGGAGCGAGCTCCTGCCTCTTTAAAATTAGAACAGGCCTGTTCTATTTCTGAACATACCTATATAAGGTCACCGAAAAATTAGTACAGGCCTGTTCTATTTCTGAACATACCTATATAGGGGCTCCGTAAAATTAGTACAGGCCTGTTCTATCTCTAAACACACCTATATAAGGTCCCCGAAAAATTAGTACAGGCCTGTTCTATTTCTGAACACACCTATATAAGGTCACTCAAAAATTAGTACAGGCCTGTTCTAATTTTTATGGACATGTATGATGTACCGATCAATAACCCGTAAAAGGTTCTTCTTCTACAGGTTCTGTCAAATCTTCTTCGATATAACCGTATTCATCAATGGATTCTTCTTCGTCGCGCGTATCAATGTATATACTGATTACGGCCAAACCACCTTGTTCGTTAAGGCTCACGATAAGGCTCATAGGTCCATAGACTAAAATAAGATTATCCTCTTCATCACGAATGATATGTGGTACAGCAGCAAAATTCTGATTCATAAGTTGATCAAAGTAATCCTCTACATCGAGGCCATTTTCTAATGTAATGGATTCTGCATCACCTTTTTGGAACACTACCTTGGTATCTTCATCAATGAATTGGTAAAAATCATCGATATCAAAATTATCTGTTTCAAGCCATATACTAAGGGCCGCAATCCAGTCTTTCACAGTGTGCGGCACAATGGGGAAACGATATGGTGTTTCATCTAAGGATAAACGAAGATCATCGTATTCAAACTCATAATTTCTTGGCTAGAAACGATACGGTCAATACGGCCATCTTCATTGATATCAACAAACAACATATACGCATATTGGTCGCCTTCTTCATAAGCAACGGTCAAACCGTGCCGGCCCTCATGAAATAAAGCGCCTTCTTCGTATACCTCTGTAATATGCATAACACGACAGATAACAGGTACATGGTCAGATTGGATGGAATCAACCATGGCCGTTAAAAATTCTAAGCTTTCACGTTTATTACGAGCAATAATGCCTCGGCCCGTAGAAACATATTCGCAATCATCGTCGAGCATGGCTTCAACACCATGAAGATTTGCGGATTCTAGGGACGCTTTCAATAATAAAAGAGCTTGTATTTCAGTCATAACTACCTCATTATAAAACAACAGCCAACTACATTACTATTGTAACATAGTTGGCTGTATATACACTTAAAAATCTATATTATAAATTCAACTTAGCCATCATTTTTTCAATTTGTTCTTGCATAGCATTAATCTTTTCATCTTGCTCTTTAATTTTTGCATCTTGGTCATTGATAACCTTAACAAGTCCTGCTTTGGAGTAGTCTGCGTAAGGTTCACTTTTACCAAATTTGAGGCTAACGCCCATATTAAAGAGGTTCTCTCCACCACCTAGACTAGCACCAACCGAATATAAAGCCTTATTATTAGGACGATAAAATGCACCAAGAGCCATAGCACTAGAGCCACGATAATTACCATAGCCAGCAGCAAAAGTCCAATGATCATTAGGGTCAAAATCTTGCGGATGCAACGCTGCCAATGCTGCCGCACCGGCACCTACACGTTTAACACGACTATCTACAGCATCAATACGATTATTAACTTGAGTCAATTGATTATTAATATTAGCTGTGGAATCTGCTGTAATTCGTTTTAACTGTGCTACATTGACAGCATCAGTATCTTCTGAACCAGCTGCTACATTTGTAATTTGTCGTGTAAGAACAGTCGTTCCAGTAGAGTCACCTACAGAAATAGCTGCTGCCGTAGATTTCCAAGTTGGAGAACCATCAGTAGAAGCAGCTTTTGTAGTAGGGTCATAACCAGCAATCCCTTTATCTACAGAAGCAATCGATTCACTCCCTAATGCAACACCACCATTTCGAGTAACGTCCGTATTGTAACCAAGCATTACAGCATTTTCAACATTTGCTGTATTGCGACGAGTAGCAACTAATTCCTTCACTGTATAGGTAGATGTACTACTATCAAATATATTTGTAAATGATTTTGTTACATCTCGCTCCTCAGCTGCCATGGAGCCAAGTACAACATTATGCTTTCCACCATCAAAGTTATGGAAATCCCCAATCACTACGTTATCCTCACCATTTTTAAGGTTGTTTCTAGTACCAACAATAGTAGATCGACTAATATTCGTACCTTCATTACCATACCCACTAACAGTATTGAAAGTACTTAAATTATTCTCTTGCCCTTTTAAGACATTATTAGTACCTGAAATTTGAGAGCGAATAGCATAATCAGCTGTATTGCTACTACCTAAAATAGATACGGCACCAGCACTCAAAGCCATGTATTCTTTCATATAATGTCGACCATCTTCTACTGTAGTTTCGGTTTTACCTCTGAGTTTATCGGTCCCAATCATATCTATAGTTTGAATAGAAAAATCACCAATGGTTGAACCTAGTGCAGGATTATCTATCATTGGGGCTTTAGAATTTGTCACCACATTACCAGAACCAACAATCATGGTACCTGTGGTTCCAGCTGTTCGGTTTAAACTACCTGTTACAGAGTTAGCAACATTATCAGCTTCCTCCGTATCAGTGGCAGTACTTTCAAGCATATTTAGAGCCCCATAAGAGGAAGAGTACGAACCCGATAAATTATTCCCACCTTCAATTGTGGTTCCGTGACCAGTAATAGTTTGTAATATTTGCCCCGATTTTGAATGGTTGCCTACCACTACACTACCGCCTGAAGTGTTAGATGTATGATATCCAATAATCGTACTAGACCCACCAACCGTATATTTTTTTATCGCTTGGATCTTGGTCTGATTTTTTTGGGCTTGCTCCGCAGGCGACATACTACCAATCACAACAGACTCACTTATAGTATCAATATTTTTGATTATCCCCAATGACAATACCTGCTGAAGGACCACCAGCAGATTCTGTGCTGTACTCAGCTTTATTATTATTGCCGATAACAGTTAAGGAGTCCCACTCATTTCGATATGTGTCAGTACCGCGTATAAAAATTCCCTCTACCAATTGTCAAATCTGATGTATTCGGTTCACGACCAGATGGATGTCCATAATCAGTAACCGTCCCAGCATCACGAGCGATAATTTGGTTATTATCACCAATCACATGTTGTCTCCGGCTACCTTGAACTGTATTATTAGACCCCACTATTCGTACATCTTCATTACCAACGGCATTTACAAGAGAGCCATTGTCTCTAGGGAATGTTTTTTTGTAATTGTATTATTATCCCCCACAATAGTAGCATTTTTACCACTTGGAACTGAATTACTTTTACCAGTAATATTAGTATTATCACTAGCCAGATACGTATTGCCATTCGCATCGGTAATTGGAGTTTCTCCATATACAGAGCTCCCCCATAAACAACTACAAGTACTCGTTACCAAAACAGCGGTTAACAAAGCGCTAATCTTACAATGTTTATTCATTTTCTTTTTCATACTCTGCCCCACTCCATCACAAAAAACAAAAAGATAAACATAATTTATATAATTATCTATATTAACACTATACCTAAAAAATATATTTGTCAACAATATTAATAAATAGAATACTATTTAATTTACTCAGCTTATATTTTTAAGCTATAATATATTCTATATAAATTTTAAAATTGGAGGTCCCCATGAAATATACAACTATTGTATTCGATTGTGACGGCACATTGCTAGACACATTAACAGATTTACGCAATGCGGTGAATTATGTATTGCGCGCTCATGATTTGCCAGAACGGTCGGTTCCTGAGGTGAAAGCAGCCCTTGGCAATGGCGTAGCTCATTTGATGCGTCAATCGCTACCAGATTCCATTTCGGAGGCTGAATTCAACACCTATCTCGACGAATTTAAAGCATACTACGGCGAACATTTACAGGATTACACAGCCCCATATCCTGGCATGCTTGATGTATTAGACACATTACGTGCTAAGGGATATAAACTCGCCATTGTTTCTAATAAAATCCAAGAAGGTATTACTCCATTAAATAAGGAATACTTTGGTGATCGTTTACCAGTAGCTATTGGCGAACGCCCTGGATTACAACGTAAACCAGCACCAGACATGATATTACAAGCATTAAAAGAATTAGATTCCACACAAAGTGAATCTATCTACATCGGTGATTCTGAAGTCGATGTAGCTACTGCAAATAACTCAGGCCTACTATGCATCGGCGTTACGTGGGGCTTTAGAGACGAACAATTACATAAAAATTTAGGCGTCAAACACATTGCTCGAAAGGCAGAAGATATCGTAACGATTATCGAAGCGCTTAATGCATAAGAAAACGACTAGTACCATATACATATGTATATGGTACTAGTCGTTTTTCTATAAAAATTAATGATATTATATCTAATTAAACTAAAGATTTACGAACCTCATTACATAAATCTATACAAATATCCACCTCTCGGCCATTAAGCCCTAATGGTATATCTAATACTAAATCTAAACCATAATCTTCAGAAAAAGAAAATCCTGGTCCTACCCGTTGTAAAGCATCATGAAACTCTTGTAACTGTTCTGGGATATTAATTAGAGCATTAACTAATTCACTTCTCCTTGGTCCTAAATAAACAGTAGCCAAATCGTATAAATCCCGAGGATGTAAAGATGCACCTCTAAAGAAAACCTTCTTAGTTACAATCTCTATATCATCATCCACAAATATATTCTGATTAAATACATGCTTTAATGTGGGTAAGTAATCACTTACCTGAAACGCCTTTACAAAATCAATTTTTCCTTCTGGATAAGATAAAGAAATAAATCGTTCTCCTTCTTGATAAAAATCAGCATCTTCGGCTACATCATTTAACTTTGGAGATAGTCCATTAAAATATTGTGTATTCGAAACAAATATGTCTACGTCCTTACTTAAACGATGATGATAGTTAAGCATTAAAATAGTTCCACCACCCATGGACCATTGACTATTATCGATATTAGCATACTCTAAGATTTTTAATGGCTTTTTTTCCAAAAGCAATTCTGTACGAATTCGTTCACTCTCCATAAATCGATCCTTCTACAGTACTAACAGCCGGGATATGCTTTACTTTGTTATATAATTGTTCCATTTCGAATGGTGTAATATTTTTGTTCTACCATAAATTTACGTCTATTTTTCTGGTTTTACCTCTCTAAAAAAATTCAATCACATATCTCTCAAACTTTCCTAATTCTACACCTGATTTTATTAAATTAACAAAATTAACTATAGGTAAACGTTTATAACGAATACTAATTTCACGCTCTACAAATTCGGATACTGTTATCTTTGGAACAAACGCCATGAAATCACCTCTTTTCTAATTTAATAATATATCCCTATTAATTTAATAATAGCTTCTTTAAATATTATAGGTCAACTGTTACTCCTTATTTATTCCATTATACATCAAACTAACATACGTTTAAAAATTCAAATAAAAATACCACATTATAAAAAAATAAAATCTTCTTATAATGTGGTAATAATTAAGCTTTACATCCCAAACAGTGTTAATATTTCCATAATAACTGGTATAACGAATACGAACAATACGGAGCTAATGGTTACGAGTCCTGTGGCAAATGGTAAATCAGAACCTGCTTCATTCGCTACGATTGGCAATACGGCGATTACCGGTCCTGCGGATTGAACGATGAATGTGACGACCGCAACGGAATCTAATGTAATGCCCATGAGGTATTTGGTAGCATAGATAACGCAGAACATAATAAATGGGGCTACGGCAAAACGGCCAATGATACCACCGATGGAATCCTTATTTAAACGCATGCTTTTAAGGCCCGCATCATGTAATACGATACCAATATATAGCAAGGATAATGGTGTTACCATATTCCCTATATAGTTTAACGTATTATGTAATACCGTAGGCAATGGAATTTGAGCATATAAGAATATTAATGCCAAGAAAAAACCCAATAATGGCGGTGGCAATAATTTTTTCCAAGAAAACTTGCGTACCAAGGTGCGGAAGCTTTTCACCATGGCTAGCACCATTCGTAGGCAACGGATCAGCCTCAATAAAGGAATACACCAAACATCCATACAGATATGGTATTACCAATATAATACAGCAAGAAAAACGGTAATGCATCAGGCCCAAACAATGCGATCTGTACAGGTAGTCCAATAAATAAACAATTATCGTTAACTACCATATTGATAAAAATACCGCGGCGTCCCCGTGGGACATGTACAATTTTCATCATAATAAACGCTATGATGTACGATACTACATAGGTCATCATCACGACGAGTAATCCATACCGCAAGTCCCACAAATCCGACGTTTGCACATTGTGTAGCACGGACATAAATACGCCGACCGGCAAAATGACGGACATGATGAGCCTCGATAGGTTCGAGCTAAATGTATCATTAAACATGCCCCGCCCTTTTAGGAAATACCCAAGCGATATGAGCAAGACGATAGGCATGATGCTTTGTAATGAAGTAAGAAAAATCATATAACCTCCTACATACTTTATATGTAGTATATCATAAATAAAGGACTTAAATGTGGGCTTCTTAATCTTCTCTATCTTTGGCACCATCGCATCTTTGAAAACAAACAAGGTTGTATTCGCTATTATGCTATTAATCTGCTTCCTATTTTTCGGTCTTGCAACAGACCTATTCTTAGGTGGCAAAACAGGTTTCTTCGCCCTTGCAGCATGGTCCGAATTATTCATCTCCCTCTTGGGCTTCTACGGTTCTGGTGCCGTACTTGTAAACAAGGTATTTGGCAAAACTGTATTCCCTATGGGTAAAAGCATCCTATAATTGATTGAAAACTAGATGATACAAGTTAAAGGTCTATATATTACTGAGTTGTAATATATAGACCTTTTTCATTACATATTTTATTAATAAGAAACTTTAAATCATAAGAAACTCCTCAGATAAAGGTTGTATCTTTTGATTAGTAAGCGAAACTTTATCTTTTATCTTAACAGATTCTGCTATATTACGTATTTCATCATGACTAAGTTTACTTTCTTTTAAATTATAAGCAATCCAATTTGTAAGCATTCTATTGTTATCATCATATGTAAATACAACAATTAAAGACTCCCCATCTGGATTATATACATCAATTAAAGCTGACGGAATACCATCATTCCAAACAATAGCATATTGCGGATCTTTAATACCTAAATTTATACCAATAATAGTTATAAATTCTAACATTTTTAGTATACTGAGCAGCCATGCTTTTCATCACCACGTATAGTACTACTAACATCTACACTCTGTTCATACCCAGCTGTTTTTATATACATGATTTGCATCATTATTTATATCATATCCAATCTTCTGTTCTAATCCTTTTGGGGTCTTATAAACAAATCCGTATAACTCTTTGCTTTCAGAATATGAATCTGTATCAGGTAAAAGCTGAATAGATGGCACTATATAATTAGCAATCATATTTTTCTACATGACGATCAATCAATGCACCTTCAGAACCGCCCCCATTATAAGTAAATACCATCCGATAGGATTTTGACTTATTCTTAGGATTTTTTTAAACTGAATACCTGTCGTATATATTTCGTTATTGTCTTTAGATTGCTGCTTTTTCCTTAAACCACAAAGCAGATCCTATAGATGGATTGGAGAATTTTTTTAATGTCACGATGTAAATCACGATTTTTTTCTTATTTAATTGATTTAAATGCTGTGTTGTATCTGCCATAATAGAAAAAAATCAATTTTTCTGATTATTGATTTCTAAAGTCTGTCCATCCTGTTTCTGAGTATACATACCATGCTGGCTTGAAAATGGCATTACTAATCGCATACTATCCGTATCAGAATGTAGACGAATAATTGTACTATGTGCTTGCACGGCACGTAAACTATTCTTACTATATTGAACTTGTCGACTAATTTCATAATCTCGATAATGGTAAGATTTTTAATTTCTTAGCTACATGTTCTTCTTTATCTGATAACGCCTTTTTCTAAACTTTCATTCGTATAATTATAATTCTTATACGCCTCTACAGGAATAGTCCCTATCAGCACCAGGTATATTAATGTCTATAGCCTGAGTAGGCGTAATGATAGCTATGCTAATAGTCATAGCCAATACTATATGCTTTAACACAATGTATCCTCTCTCGAACATAATATATTCATATTATTTAAAGCTAAACTGCGCATCCATAATCATTTCTCGCAGTTGCTCAATGCGTACACCATTTGGCAATCTATCTCTATAGAACTGCAATTTATAATAGTATCTAGTTCCTTCATAATCAGTAACTAATACCATGTCCGTCCTATTCTTTAATGGCCAGCCATACATAAATTCAGCTAGTAAACTGCGCACACCATCATTATTAACCTCTATTACATCATCCTTAATAGGCAATACCATCTTAACAGTCGGTTCAGGAATCGTTCTATCTTTAACAAGATTCTTAATCTCATTATCCAAGGACATACTACTATCATCAATAGATTTAGCCTTAACATGCATAAATACCCCATCAGAGGTTCTAAACACCCTACCATCAATATCTTTTGTTTCGCCCTGCGTTTCAATAGCATCCTTTAATACGCGGAATTGATATGGTCCGAAGAATTTTGTTTCTGTAAAAGCATCTAACGATTCATCATATTGACCATTATGCTCATTCGTAACACGTATCATTGGTGTTGTATCAATTGCTTGTGAAAGCACTGGTGTCGCTAGCAATACCCCCAAGGCTGATAGCATATATAATTCGTTTCATCTCTACGCCCTCCACGATTATCGATGATACGGATAATCCTGTTCAATATCCTCTCTATAATCATCTTTATACCGGATTTCATCAATCTCTGCTGGAGTCAACACACGACCTTCAGCATCAACATATTCACGAAACTCATTAAAATATACCCCTTCTATATCTGAAGGTTCTAATTGTGGTTCATACGATTCAATATTTCCGTATGTACGATTAACTTCGTCTAATATGCGATTCTGTTTCTCTATATCCGCATCACTATCTGTTTGATTATTCGATGATCTCAGATTTTTGCAATAAATGCAATGACGATGACGGCAATAACTAAGTACAACATAGGCATCTCCTACAATATGACTACTATATTATTAATTGTAACATATTGGGTTATATAAATTTAAAAATCAAGTAAAAAAGGTTCCTATTGGTCACCTAGGTGACTATTAGGAACCTCTAATCTATTTACTTTTACACTTGACATCGTTATATTGAACTTGAGGCCTCTAAATGGGTCCAGTCTTTGCTAATCTTCTAGAGATTGGCGGTGATCAATATGAGTACATACAAAGTATTATCGTTAATGATTTCCTTTGGCATACTTGTAGCGACCATTATCATGGCTGCAAAGTGATTGACCTCTAGCTAAAAGCTAGCTTTCTAATCGTGGCATGAAAAAAGGCCCGACAGAGAAGTCAGACCGTTTCTTCAATTTTTTACTTTAGAAGCGAAGTCTGGCGTCGAAACCATTTATGCCTCACTTTGATATAAATTATATCATATCTAAGCACGGAAGGGAATTGAACAATTTCCTTCCGTGTTTTCATTGTACGCCGAATAGGCATGACTAAACCCCCAGTTAAACTGGGGGTCGGTAAAAAATTCTTAGAGAAAAGGAAAGAACCTCCTAGTGGTAAAATGAAGTTGGTCTGGCAACCACAACATTTCAACATAGGAGGTTCAATGTCAATGAATGACGTAAAAAGCTTATCACATAGTAAATGGAGATGTAAATATCATATTGTTTTTGCTCCAAAGTATAGAAGACAGATAATTTATAGTCGGCTAAAAGCTGATGTAGGTAAAATATTAAGAGATTTATGTAATAGAAAAAATGTAGAGATTATAGAGGCAGAATGCTGTCCGGATCATATTCATATGCTAGTAACTATTCCACCACATTTAAGCGTATCAAGTTTTTATGGGATATTTAAAAAAAGCAAAAAGTAGCCTCATGATATTCGATAAACACGCAAATTTAAAAATATAAGTATGGAAATAGACATTTCTGGTGTAGAGGATATTATGTGGATACAGTGGGAAGATACGAAGGAGCGATAAAAGAGTATATTCGCAATCAACTACAAGAAGATATAGCACAAGATACATTAAACTTTAAAGAATATACCGACCCGTTTACGGGTGAGCCGGTAAAATAGGCAAAATAAAAGCCCCCGAGTAGGGGGCAGCCAGTGGTAATAGAGTGGTTGTCAGATCATTCAAAGCCCTCTTTAGAGGGCTACCACTAGAGAAAGACCCTTATAGGGTCAGAGCAAACCACCCGTTTTACGGGTGGTTCTGATTTATAACCATTTATAGTATATACAAACAACATAAAATTCTTGCGTTTAGTAAAAGTTTACTCCATATCATAATAATACATACATACTGCTACTTTAAAGGAAAATCCTGTTCAATATCCTCTCTATAATCATCTTTATACCGGATTTCATCAATCTCTGCTGGAGTCAACACATGCCCCTGTGCATCAACATATTCACGAAACTCATTAAAATATATTCCTTCTATATCTGAAGGTTCTAATTGTGGTTCATACGCTTCAATATTTCCGTATGTACGATTAACTTCGTCTAATATGCGATTCTGTTTCTCTATATCCGCATCACTATCTGTTAGATTATTCGATGATCTAGATTTTGCAATAAGTGCAATGACGATGACGGCAATGGCTAAATACAACATAAGTCTCTCCTACAACACGACTACTATATTAATAATTGTAACATATTGAGGTATACAAATTAAAAAAGTCAAGCAAAAAAGGTTCCTATTGGTCACCTAGGTGACTATTAGGAACCTCTAATCTATTTACTTTTACACTTGACATCGTTATATTGAACCTGAGGCCTCTAAATGGGTCCAGTCTTTGCTAATCTTCTAGAGATTGGCGGTGTTCAATATGAGTACATACAAAGTGCTATCTTTAATGATTTCCTTTGGCATACTTGTAGCGACCATTATCATGGCTGCAAAGTGATTGACCTCTAGCTAAAAGCTAGCTTTCTAATCGTGGCTTGAAAAAAGGCCCGACAGAGAAGTCAGACCGTTTCTTCAATTTCAATTACTAGAAGCGAAGTCTGGCGACCAAACCATTTATGCCTCACTTTGATATAAATTATATCATATCTAAGCACGGAAGGGAATTGAACAATTTCCTTCCGTGTTTTGTTTACAAACCTTCATGGTGCACACGAATAGCATAAAACTCTTGAAATACAGGTGGTTGATCCTCCATAAAATTTCTCATAGAAATGAGTCTACGTTTTCCTACACGTCTATCTAAAACTGCAAAGATACGTACAATTAGATTATCACTAACCAAGCTCTTATCTATGTTTTGATTCTCAAATTCATCAAAAGCCCGATAAAAGCACCGCTGATCAAATACGCCTAATTCTAGTGCTGTATTGTCTATGAACGGAAAACCTTCATGCATTCTTCGTTCATAGGTATCATCTTTAGGAAACAGATGGGCCTTCACATATTGATTCCAATAATTGCCTTTTATAATTTCCTTACCATTATATCGTATAGCAGCCCGCCCCTCATGATCAGGCGATTTACTATAAGTGGTAACAAAATATTGAATATGCCCTCGCAAGCTGATAGCAAGATATTCTGTTTCTAACTTATGCCGTATTCCAGACCACGTAGCCATAGGATTCACACCTCAACACACGAAACAAATATACACATTACTTAAAAGGATAATCCTGCTCATAGTCCTCTTGATAATCTAGTTTATGACGAACCGCATCAACTTCATTGGGACTTAGTACATTTCATATTACTATTATTGTATCATAGCAAATCTACTTCACCCTTATAGGTATCTCCTAAGTTTACAATCTTAGCATCTGAAATAATACTATGCAATAATCCAATATTATAATCATTCGTTACACGATTATAATTAATCGTATGGATATAAAGATTATGAGCATCTTGAGTACTAAAGCGTAATTCACCAGTGCCATCCTCATCTCCAAATACTGAGCACTTTGCTCATACGGATGATTATCCACAGATAAACCAGTATAAATAAAAGGATGGTTAAATCTATAGAAAGCGCCATAAGTCTCAGCCATACCAGGAATAGGAACCATATACGTACCACCTTTGAAAGCTGTAAATGGCAATGTATAAGACAGCCCCCCTTTAGGAGTATGCATATGTACCTCGGTTACAGCATTATATTGGGCTCTAGATATAGAATAGTTTAAATTTCTACGTTTGACATTGCTATATTGAACTTAAGGCCTATAAATGGGTCCAGTCTTAGCTAATCTTATAGAGATTGGCGGTGAGGTTTCCATCAACTGAATCATTAGTATGATATAATATCATATTGTATACTAAGTTATGTATTTGCAAGGAGGAAAATATAATGCAACAATCATGGAAAATTGCATTTGCCTACATAGGTGTTATTGTAGGTGCAGGACTCTCGAGTGGTCAAGATCTTCTACAATATTTTTATAAGTTTTTGGCCAAATAGGTCTTATTGGTGTTCTATTACTAGGTCTATTAAATGCCGCATTTGGTAAAAATCATGCTTTCTTTGGGGAGCTACTATCGTGCAGACAATCATGAAGAAGTTTTTACACAGATTTCCCATCCTATTATTACAAGAATACTTGATTTTGTACTAATCGCTGGTAGTTTTATTATGGGCTTCGTTATGATAGCCGGTGCAGGATCAAACTTAGAACAACAATTTGGACTTCCTTTTTTTGGATTGGCGGATTAATTTGTTCACTTTTTAATCATAACCGTATCATTTATGAACTTTGACAAAATAACCAATGTTTTAGGTGTTTTTACTCCTATCATGATTGTTATGATATTCATCATTACAGGCTACTCTTTTATTGGTAAAAGTCATGATTGGACTACATTAGAGGCTATAGCCCACACAATCAAACCAGCCACAAGCAATGTATGGTTTTCTGTCATTAATTATTATTCTCTATGTGCTATGACAGCTGTTTCTATGGCCTTTATTTTAGGTGGTTCTGTTGTTCGTATTGGTATTGCAGAAAAAAAGGTGGCACTCGTGGTGGCCTATTAGTCGGATTAGTTGTTTTTTTATAGCTGCTATCTCTATTTTTGCAAATCTAGATACAGTAAAAGATGCAGATTTACCGATTCTTGCTATTGCTAATCAAATTCATCCTTGGCTAGCATATATATATGCAATCACAGTCTTTTCACTTATTTTTAATACAGCATTCTCTCTTTTTTATTCTATTGCTAGACGTTTTGCCAACGGCAGCACAAAAAGAATGAGAATTGTTATTATTTCTGTAGTAATCATAGGATATATATGTAGTTTCTTTGGTTTTAAAGATTTGATTAGTATCCTCTACCCAATTCTCGGTTATATGGGACTATTACTCCTAATTATTCTTATTTATGGCTGGCTCCGTGATCGTAAAGATATCATTATGGAAAAACTCTTCCGAAGAAAGATGCTCCATTTATCATTAAAAAAACATAGTCCTCACAAAAAAATCTTTCAGAAAAAAAGAACGTGAACTATTCCATACATTAGGTGATATTAGTCAAGCAGATACAAAATCTCTTAAAGAAGATATTCATAATGAAGCAAAAGAAATACTTTCAAATACGGAAACAGTTCAAGAGCTAAAAGACTATGTGGAAGAGCATCTCTCAGTAGATGAAGAAGTTATACATCAAAAATATCAATATTCTACAAGAACAACAGGAAGAATCAAAATCAACTGAATCTTCTAAAGATAGACCTATCAAAAAAGTCCAATATAAATAACAATGAAGTAAAATGAACAACGAGGAAATAATGACAGGTGTGGAATTAGAAATTATACTAAAAAGCTGGAAAAAAATACTACTTAGCAGTGGCGCTGAAATCAGTCGTACAGAGGATACTATGAACTACATAGCACGAGCTATGAATTTTAAAGATTTAGAAGCCTACGTATCCAATAGAGGTATTTTTTTGCAACTGCTAAGAAAAGCTGATGGAACTGAAATTACTCGTATTTGTAACGTTCCTGAAGTCGATATTAACCTCAGCAAAATTGAATCTGTTAATGCTCTCCCGACGTATCACACAAAAAAAATATTACTATTGAGGAGATTGAAAGTGAACTTAATCAAATTGATACCATGTCAGACTATTCTTTTTGAGATTAGTAGCTTATACGTTAGGAGCTTCGGGCTTTAGCTATGCAATTGGTAGTTCTATAACAGACTCTATAATTGCAGGTATTATAGGCTTAATATTAGGCGTCTATATGTGTACGATTAAAAGAATACTTAACTCAGATGTATTAATCACTATTTTTAGGTAGTATTCTTATCGCCTTATTGAGGGAATCTTTTTCATACACTTTAATATAGGATCTAATCTTTCTGTAATACTACTAGGAGCCATGATTGACATTGTTCCCGGAGTTCCTTTCGTCAATGCTATTAGAGAGTATAGCCAGAATAACTATAATACAGGAATAACCCTTATGATGGGCGCGTTACTTACCTGTATTTCAATGGCTGTAGGGGTCGCAGTAGTACAATCACTACTCTTCAACACACAAATGATTCCTCTTTACACCTCTAATTTAGATACTAATTCCTTAACCTCTATGTTTATGCGTAGTATAATGGCTGGTATTGGTACTACAGCATTTGCAATCTTATTCCGTGTAGCTAAACAACATTTTTATCGATTGTACAATATTAGGATTCATCTCATGGTTCTTGTTCTTAACATTATCTTCACTACAGTCTAATGTTATGCTCTCCATATTCATCAGTGGTTTTATCATCGCCATAGCATCAAGAATATTGGCTGTTAAACGGAAATGCCCTGCTATAGTTTTCCTAATGACTAGCTTATTCCCTTTACTACCAGGGCTCAGCTTTTTATCGATCCATTTATTATATGCTAATGGGACAAGAAACTATTGCCATTAGCTTCGCAAAAGAATCCTTTTTGATAGCTTTTTACAATTGCTATATCTATCGCAATTGTAAAAACATATAAAAACCACCACGAATCAAAAAAAACACTTATAAGTAATATAACCCTATAACAAATTCATGTAAATTAAAGCATTCTGTAATAGTTTAGTAACATAGTGACTTATATCACCGACAAAATATATTGTCAATTGGTATATTTATTTCATCTTCCTACTGGGCTGACGGATACGTAGAATTGACTACATGCACAGTAGCACACATCGTGTGATAGCCGACCGTCTGGGCAAGCTTTTTGTTCAGATGGTCTTTTTTTATTGCCATCTCATAGCAAATGCTTCTTTATCAATTTTTGATAATCTCACGTATATGAAAGGAGTTTTTTTATGAGAAATCGTTGGCTTATCGCACTTGCAGCTATTGGACTGCACATATCCATCGGTAGCGTGTATGCATGGAGCGTGCTCACGCGCCCTATCATGGTAGATACGGGATTTACCTTATCACAAACGACATGGACATTTTCACTAGCCATTCTAATGCTTGGTCTATCTGCAGGTTTTCTTGGATCCTTTGCAGAGAAGATTGGTCCTAAAAAAAGCGGCCTCCTCGCCATATTGTTTTGGGTAGCAGGTCTATTCGGTACAGCCTATGCACTTAGCATCCATAGCCTTACCTTACTCTATCTATTCTACGGTATCATAGGCGGTATTGGACTAGGCATCGGCTACATAACACCAGTTTCTACGCTCGTAAAATACTTTCCAAATCGTCCTGGATTTGCTACCGGATTAGCTATAATGGGATTCGGATTTGCCTCCCTTATTGCAGGTCCTCTTATGCAGTACCTTGTGGCTCATGTGGGCTTAGTAAATAATTTCATTATCCTTGGTATCACCTATCTTATAGTTATGAGTGCTTCTTCCCTTTATTTGAAAGCACCTACTCCAAAAGAACCGACACGCTCTAATCAAGATAAATCTACCATGTACGTACATAATCACGGTATGCTAGCTAATGATGCTATGAAAACATGGCAATTCAGTGCTCTATGGTGGGTCTTCTTTGTTAATATTACCTGCGGTATTGGGCTCCTATCTCTAGCATCCCCAATGGCACAAGAAACCATTGGTATGACACCAGCAGCTTCGGCCTCTCTAGTCGGTATTATTGGCATTTTCAATGGTGGTGGTCGCATTGTATGGTCCACTATCTCTGATTTCCTTGGGCGAGCACAAACTTATATATTATTCTTTATCATGGAAATCATTGCCTTCTATTTACTGTCCCAAACCAATAGTGCATTAACATTCCAGATTTTAATACTCCTCATTATCACCTGTTACGGTGGAGGCTTCTCTTGTATGCCAGCATATCTTGCAGACCTTTATGGTATACGCCAACTCTCTACCATTCACGGCCGTATCCTAACAGCTTGGGGCTTAGCAGGCATTGCTGGTCCCATGATTGTATCGTACTTTCACGAAGCCGGATATGGGTATACCATGGCTTTAGTGTGCTTTGCAGGTTTATTTGTATTAAATACAATAATTGCTATAGTCTTACAAATGTATGGCAAGAGGGACCTTCACAGCTGACATCTACATGTAAACATGAAAAAAGGCCCGACTGTGAAGTCAGACCGTTTCTTCAATATTAAAAATCAGAAGCGAAGTCTGGCGTCCAAACCATTTATACCTCACTTTGAAATCAATTATATCATAAGAAATCTACTTCGCCCTTATATGTATCACCCAAGTTTGAAATCTTCGCATCAGAGGCGATTCCTGCTAGTGCTGGCAAATACTTTCGATTCGCATCGTATTTATAATAGATTGTATGTATATAAAGATTATGTGCATCTTGCGTGCTAAATCGCCACTCACTAATACCATCTTCATATTCAAATGTTACCAGCACGCCAGGAACACCATCATTCCATATATACGTATGGCTACCACTACGCATATTCTTTCTAGCTTTTAACTGTGCTTCAGAGATTGTGACAATGTCAACAAGATTAGCCCAGATTTCCCCCTTATGCTCAACAGGATATACTTCTATCATCTGCGAAATACCTGTAGGATCCTTATATATTTTAATATGCTCATTACCGGATGCTTCCTCAACGGCATCATTTAATACCCGATAATTGTAGTTATTAAAGCTTTCAAAATGACTATCCTTATTTAACCGATCTAATGAAGTAATATTAGGCACAATGTAATTAGCGATAATATCCTCGATGCCCCGTTTGCCAATACCTCGCTCGCCATCCCCTCTAACCATCAAGGTAAGTACATATTGCGTATCAGGCTCATTATTTAAGGCAAAAGAAATATCATTTGCCACAAAGGTAGGATCGCCTTTAGTTTTCATGGTACTCCAACGGCCATTAATAACCCTTTCCCCTTTGAAAGTACTACCATCAATACTGGATATATCAAACTGATCTTGATTCATATGTGACCATTGTTCCTGCAATGCAGCACACACATATCCTTGCTTTAATTCATTATAGGGTTTCCCCAAATACTGAGCACTTTGCTCATACGGATGATTATCCACAACTAAACTAGTATAAATAAAAGGATGGTTAAATGTATACACAAGTGTATTAGTATCTTTCACATTCGGAATAGGGGCAGATTGTGTGCCACCTTTGAAAGCTGGAACGGCAATGTATAGGAAAGCCCGCCCTTATCAGTATGCACATGTACTTCGGTTACAGCATTATATTGGGCACGCCACATAGAATAGTTTAAATCTCTACGCTGCTCAGCATTCATCTCATCAACACGATATAGCAATCTAGCCGCATCACTAACCTCCGCAACACTAGTAGCATTATAGATTCGTTCATTAAGAATACTATCCATCAAATCATTCTTATAAAAATCAGCACTAGAATGCTTAGATTTTGCATTATACCCAGGCAACTCATTAGCATTGCTACAACCACTCAAACACAACACAGCAATCAGACCACCGAATAACAAAGATTTTCTAAACATAAGCTCTCCTCAATACACACTAACTATATTTTGTATATTGTAATGTACTTATGTAGTAATAAAATGATAACAAAAGAGGTTCCTAATAGTCACCTAGGTGACTATTAGGAACCTCTAATCTATTTACTTTTGTTATTAACAAGACTATATTGGGCTTGAGGCCTCTAAATGGGTCCAGTCTTTGTATTCGTGGCATGAAGGTAACATATAGCGTTAATCTAATTCAACTTCTTCATATCTGCAATTAATCAATTGGCCATCTTCATTAAAAATCCTCTATGTAAAGTTCATTTTTATTGTGTGTTCTAAACATTAAACTATAACCTTCACCAACGGTTTCTCTCCATATATACATCTCTTGACCAAAGACATTTTCTGCTATATGAAAACCACGTGGTAAACTTAATAGATCATCTAACTCCAATGCATTATCTATTCTATTTTCTAATTCTTCTTGTTTCATATTTGCCCCTTTCAAATATGTAATTGAAATATATATTTTTATATCATCACTTTTCTACATTATTAGATAGTCGTTTATGCAGTAATTATTACAAATATTGCCATCAATAAACAACATTATTACGTTCAATTATACTTAGATAATCACTTCTGTACTTTATAGAATATTTTCATTGTAGGCCGTAAATTAAAGTTTGAATGTAGATAATACTCAATTAAACTCTTTTGCTTACGTCCATGTACCTCATCATATTTATCTCCAGGAAACTCATAATTAAACTGGAGATAATAGAATCCATCATTTTTACATATAATGGAAATATACGAATTATCCTCAACCTCAAACAAGCATGCATCTAATGGATATTTTTTTCTACTAATTTAATAGCATATTGTAATCTTAACTCTTTAGGTATTTTCTTTATATCTATAACTCTATATGCCTCCAATAACCGATTGTCTTCTGGCATATTTGATTCATAGATAACTTTATAATTAACTAATCCGGCTTTTAGATAGATAGTTTTTCTAGAGATAGATTTTTTTATCAAGAAGATCTAAACTAAGAAACTCTTTAAAAGACTCACCCTTATAATTTAATAGTTCATGATGATCTAACTTTATAAAGTTATCGGGAAGATATCTAGGATTAATATCATAATCTACCAATTGATACTTAATAATATGTATCTGTTCAAGATAACTATAATACCCCTTCATAGACCACTTACCAAGTTCTTTTACTTCACAAGGCTCTACAACACCACGATTTTTATATAATTCAACAATTCTTACGTTTTTTTCTAAATCAATAGTAATATAATGTTGTTGTTCAATCCTTGCAGAAAGAATGCGAATAACACAATTTAACTCTTCACTTTGCCACGATTCACAGAAAAATATAAACGTAGGTGATTTTTCATATTTTCGCTCTCCTAAAGGCACCTCTTGTGTACTTTGATAATTCGCATATGTTACAAAACAAGGAATATTACAAGACGTTAATACTTGAGCAACTCTATTTTCCCAATCATTAACATTCCTATGGTCCTCATGATCATGATATACAAGGGGTAAAATATAAATGTACTTCTTACCTACATACCGATTAATCATTTCTAAAATATTCGTTTGAATTCTATCAATATTTTTCATATGAATATTCCTCCTTCTCTATAATCAGTATACCTTTTTAATATGTGTATTAAACGTCCCATAAAAAAATCCTCCCTAATTGCTATTTCATAACTATTAGGAGGATTTATACGTATATACATTTTACGATTAAAAATCAAGATATCGATTTTTTTATAGCAGTCAATTACATCTTTAAGATTTATATATTCTTCACGAATATATAGACCATCAATATGCTGTCTATCAACATGCACAACGGTTTTCCCTTTTACCAGATGTTGGTATCACTAAAAGCACTTTTTAATAATGGCATTTTTTTATATTTACCTCGTAAATAATAATAATAAAATGCTTGCTTATAATTAAAAAGAATTCACATCATTAGTAAAAGTATTTTTGAATCAAACAATAATATTAATGGTTGCTTTTTACTTGTGCAGGTTTTAAAGAAATGATCAAATTGGATAGAGAATCGGCTTTTCTTACCCACTTCTCGTTGCTCTATATCCATACTATCTGGTTTTATTATATTTAGCTTACTGGATTGTGCTTCTTTTGTAATTTCATAATCATGATCCAAGATTCGTATATGATTAGATAAATACAAATGGATCATACGTTCCCAAACCAATTCAAAATACAAGGTTAAGAATTTAGATGACTTACTTCGATTACTTTTCCATTGAAAGTATCTGATCAACGATTTCAATAATAATCGTTCATAATCCTTAAAAAGCCGACCACATAATGTTTGCAATTTAGCAATACAAAAATCATACTCATCAAATATAGGATTATAAAATTGACGCTTATACGGATGAATATCATCTAATAAAGTTTGAAAGGTATTATAGAAATCAAATAATACGTAATCCATACATTCCGTAATAAAAAAATTGACTCATCATATTCACAATTAACTACAAACGGAGAGTATATAAAAATTTCCATCACTTAATAAGGGACGAATCGAATTTATTGTTTGATGCCAATTAATATGACCTTTTATAACCTTTAACTGTATCTCTTAGTTGACGATAATATAAACCAAACTCTAAATAATATGTAAGAATATACTGATAAGCATCTACTGGTATCGTATCAGTTAATTGTCCTGGTTCAACACCATATAGTTCTCTATCTCGCTTTTATAATATGCAATATATCCTTCATATCTTGCAATACTTTTGATTTCTCATCTCTCAAAGTTACTTTATCAACATGATAGTGCTTAGGAAAGGAAAGTAGAATATTATCTTTTTACTACCATACCAACGAAAGAACATTTTTAACTTCTCATTATATCGATCACAGTATGAGTATATATCCCACTTTCGGCAAAATGATTCTGTCAATTCGTTGCCATCATTAATAATTTCAAAATGATAATCTAATACATCATTATTCATTTTATAAGTTTCCATATGCTTGTTTTACAGCTTCACTTAAAATATTCTTTTTATGCTTAAATGTTGAGTATAACTGACTAAAGGATTTAATACTATCATCAAAAAGACTAGCACCAGTATAAGAAACACGTTCAACATCTTGCCATAAATAATGTAACAACTTATCAGCAACTTGTTCGCGATTTGCATCATCATTGCCTTTATCCTTATTTGCATCATCATTGCCTTTATCCTTTAAGAAGAAAGGCCCTAATTGCTTATCTTCAGCTAATCCTAAATCATTTATAATGATGTGATTAATAGCTTGATATAGTTTTACCCATTCATATGTATCAGTATCTGTGAATTGAATATCAAAATTATTAACGTATTCATCATTTTTGTCATCGACATGAATAGGATCTACACCAATATATTTGAAATCAAATCTTCGTTTAAAAGCAGTATCAATAACATTAACATTTTGGTCACTTGTATTAACGGTCCCTATAATATGTAAATTCTTTGGAATAACAATCTTATATCCTGGCTTTAAAGCTCTATTTAAAATAAGATATTCATAAATGGATTTATTGTTAATACCATACATGCTTTTACCTGTATCATCTCTATCCAATAGCTGGAATATATCACCAAAAATACTAGCAATATCACCACGAGACATTTCCTCTAAAATAAGATATACATCTATACGACTATCTTGATTTCTTAACGCAGCAAATAGAGCAGTTGTAAAAATTCCTGGTACAAATTCATAAGATATTTTCCCATCTTTTGTTACAGGCATAATATTACCTACAAAATCAAAGTAAGAGTAATCACGATAAATAGTAGTACGGAAAACATAAGGGTTATCATCATATTCATTGTAGCTAGGATAACTTTGTCTTATTAAAGAGCTTATCCTATAACTTTTGCCAGTACCAGGTGCACCATACAACATTATCTGTAGTGGGTGTTCTCTTTGTAGTGGGTGTTCTCTTTGTAGTGGGTGTTCTCTTTGATCTATTGGTAAAAATATTTTACTACTTTTTATAAAGGGTGATAATTTAGGTATAATACTTTCAAATTTATTAATAATAATATCTGCTTGAGTATCTGAAATTGAGACAAGCCCACCTTGAAGATTTAATGAACTTCCATCATTAAACCAACTATTAATCTCAGAAAGACTTATTGGGTTATCAAATTTATGAACACAACGTAACACAGCTTTATTAGTTTGTGAATCAGGTAACATCAAATAATCAACAATTTGAAAAACACAAACTATGGAACCCGCAGGTTCATTAGATCCCTCTCCAGAATCTTTATTATATCCTAAGCCAAATCTTCCAATTTCTATGTTCTTTTCAGTTGCATAGTTGTATGTAACAATATCACCAACTTCAAGTTGATACCAAGAGAAACCAGATTCTTTAAAGTTTGCAGTTGCTCTCCATAACAATCTCTTTTCATTTTTTGCTACATTAGCTGCCTTTGTTTTTTTCTTAGTTATCTTTTTTCGTCTCGCTTTCCAATAAACTTGCGCTTTAGCCCTAATTTCTTTTTCCACATTTAATGTTGATATATCTAGCTCTTGACCTTTTGGTGTTAATAAAATACTACTATTTTGACCTTTACCCTCACGACTTAAAACACCTAAAACTTCTAGCTCTTTAATTGCAAGACTAAATCTTTTAGTAAAATCCTTATAAGGGATTCCTGTTTTCTCTGAAGTATATACAGCTTCAGCATATTCAGCAATATATGGATCCATCTTAATTATTTGAGAGCGTAATTCTGCTGTCGTTAATGAACTACTCGATTGACTAAGTACCTCTAAAATAGGTTTTATTAAATAAGAAACTCTTTCCTCTGTTGTTAAATTATCAATATAACCCATATTATCCCCCACATTTTTTTCCAATAAAAAGAAGCATACCAAAGCTCATAATCTAGATATATTACTAATATTTTATCATAAATAATTTAAATTATGAATATTTAATGAAGTTATGTGAATATAGATATTAGTATTGGATATAAAAAGCTTCTAACAGACGACTTAATAACTATTAGGAACTTATATTTTTATTTGACTTTAAGGTCAGCAATAATACGTGATTTACCTTACTTAATTTATTCAATGATTTTTAAAAATAAGCTATTAAGACATACGAGAATATTTATCTATTCGTTTAGATAAATAATTCATTCTATCATAATATGAATACTATATTTAAATAATATCAGTAAATTAAGATACTTAAATTCATTTATAACAGTACAACATTGCATAAAGACAATGGTATATCCAATGTTTAAATTTATATCTCTATTCAATAAATAATCTTATTACAATAAATGCATCATTATATTTTTCTTTTTTTACAAAACTATATGCGCCGATTCCAATATTCCAATATACAGTTCTTAAAAAGTTTCCCAATCTAATACATCCCTAAACATTTTACGATACAGATATAATTGTTCTACATTTTTTTATATCGACTAATATTGTATCTATCAAAAACAAAGGAATGCGCTAATAAAGAGTCTAATCTTATAAAGCTTAAGTCAATATATTTATTTAAGAAATCAGGAAATAAAAAAACTAATAATCCATCATTTTTCTGTGTGAAATGTTTGTACAGATCTATTATTTTTCATGTATTGCTCTTGACTTTATAGCATCTTTATAAAAAAAATATTTATTCAAATCATCATGTATATTAAAAAAAGTAATTTATCCATTACTATATATTGATAAGAGTTAATAGCTTTTATAGTTTCATCAGAACTGATTTCAAAAACCACTAGCTGTTAAATTAATAGCTTTACGATCATACAATAACAATAATTTTTCTAGGGGATATTGGAATCCACAATACATTACCAATTGAATGAACTCCAAAAATTATTAGGGTGAAAATATATTTATAAAGATTACTGGATTATCTGAAACAATAAATTCTATATTACTTTTTATTATCAAGGATAACATAATCCAAATCACTTAAATACTGCCTAAAAATTCCGAAATTGAATTAATGATAAATTAATTGCTATTGATGAATTATTTTCAAAGCTTATTCTGAAACAATACAGTATCTTTAGAATCTATATATTTAATCCATTCATCCGTCATTCTTTCAAGAAATGCTTCTCTTTTTTTGTACGTAAATATTGAAAAGCTATAAAAGATGCAATATTAGATTTATCTTTAATCTTAATAATATGACGATTAGAAGTATTAATTTGGTTTTAAAAACTCTTGCCCATTCCGACTCCATCTTACTAAACATTTTTTTCAACAACATCATCGTCTCCATATATATTTTCACAATAACATACACTCTTAATAGGTATTTTTTTCTTTAATAATATTTTTTTCTAAAATATACATAGAGATAATACTCTTAGACTTTACATTAGATAAATCCGAAAAATATCTAAGTAAAAATTGTGGTACATAATGTTGTCGCTTTGTTTGGGTCATAGGTTCTCCTTTCCTATTTCTTGGGAACAGCGTAAGTTGGGTGATTTTACCAATCAAATTAATACTTTTGTAAATCCAGAAGATGCAAAATTACCTTTATGGTCACTAACCGCTGAAGCAGGTTTAATAGAAAAGTCCGATAGATATGAACGGGATTTCTTGGTAAAGAAAAAAGATCAGTTTAAGCGCATTGAAACTAATACACTTGTTTATAATCCAATGAATATAACTATAGGTTCTATAGATATTTATACTGGGCTTTATCCTATAGCTGTTTCTGGTTACTATGTATCAATAGTTTATGATAAAAATATTGATACAGATTTTCTTAAAGAAGTGCTATTATTACCTTCAAGTTTGAAAATGTATAAAAATTATGCTACAGGGTCATTGATTGAACGACAACGTGTTCAATATCCTACATTTTCAAAGCTACAACTATTACTTCCTAATCTCGATGAACAAAAAGCAATCGGTCAAATATTTAAATCACTTAATTTAAATATTACCCTTCATCAGTAAAAGCCATTTCTATAAAATAAATCTCATGCTAATCCAGCCATAGACCGCATCACCAGATCAATATCTCTATTTTCCATTTCCTGAATTATATGTATATATGTTTTCTGTGTCGTCGTCATACTCGCATGACCTAAACGTCTTGCAACACTTGCAATCGAGACTCCTGCAAAGAGCAATAGCGATGCATGTGTATGTCGTAATCCATGAATTGATATGACTGGTATTTCTAATTTTTTACAATACCGTTCTAATACACCATTAATTGTTGAATTAAAGACACGACCATTCACAAATATAGGCTTATCTTCAGGTAAGCCTTTAATTAATTCTGAGAACTTTATAATCGTTTGCCAATCAAGTTGTATTTTTCGTACTGATGATCGATTTTTTGTTGGTAAAAATCCACCATTTCCCTTATAGTCCCAAGTTTTATCTACAATCAATGATTGATGTGAGAAGTCAAAATCTTTTGGAGTTAATGCTAAAGCTTCTGAAAATCTCATTCCAGTTTTAGCTATTATCAATATCAACCAATCCCAATTAATTTCTGACGTCAATTTCAAATTTACTAACAGGGTATGTAGTTCAAACTGGTTAAGATATTTAATCTTTTTAATTCTCGGTGACCGACCTTTTATAATAGCCTTTCGAGTTGGATCTCTATCAATTAAACCTTCATCTACTGCATCTAATACAGCTGCTTTTATTTGATGATGAAAGTCCATTGTTGTTTGCCGTTCATGAAACTCAGCATAATCATTTAATAGTTGTTGATATGATATTCTATTTAATTGTGAAAGCCTAAGATTAGGTACTAATCGCTTTAACCATAATAACGTTATCTCATATTTTCGCATTGTTACATCACGAATAGCACCCTCCTTATATATATGTATCCATTTTTCATAATAAATATAAAATAGTTCGGACTTTTCCTCTATTGTTAACATAATTCTACCCCACCATTTACGCTGTTCCCACATAGAAATGGCTCTTGCTGATGAAGGGTAATTATTTCATCAAATTTAGTTAATAGATTACTTATACAAACTTCCTCGTCAACAGAGGGACATAATGTAGTAGTATTTTGTACGACACTAATATAGTGTCGTGCATGCCCTAAAACTTCAAATCGAGTAGAATTTAATCGTTCAAACAAAAACCTCAAATTATGCTGATTTTTTGATGTTAAAATTTTTATTGCAGATGATTTTAACATATAAGGAAAATCAACATATTTTCGATCAAGAGTAAAATCATCAAAAATTATTGATGGCTTATTATATGAATTTTCTTCATTTGTATAACCTAATATAAATGCTTTATTTGCAGTCAAGACCGGCATATTAAAATCATTATTATAATTATCTGACTTGACTATATATGCATCAGGTCTTTCATATTCAAATAATTCTCCAAACTTACGCTGTTCCCAAGAACACAAAAAGAGGTAGAAAAGTCCTATTCGGTCTTTTCTACCTCTTTTCCTTACATTTTGACGCCTAATAGGGCTAATTGTTCGGCTATTTCTTTTTCAAGTTTTGCAATTTCTTGGTTATCTTGTTCAATCATACGGTTGATTTCATCAAGATCAAGTTCTTCTTCTTCTTCAAATGTGTCTACATATCGAGGAATATTTAAATTGTAGTCATTCTCTTTAATTTCTTCGATAGATGCAACGTGTGAATATTTATCAATGCCTTGTCTATTACGATATGTCTCAATAATTTTAGCGATATTTTCTTCACTTAAATTATTTTGATTTTTACCTTTTACGAATTCATTGCTAGCATCGATAAATAGTACATTCCGTGTCGTACGGTTCCTCTTAAACACAAGAATTGTTGTAGGGATACTTGTACCATAGAACAAGTTCGCAGGCAAACCAATCACCGCATCAAGATAGTTTTTTTCTATAATGGTTTGGCGAATCTTACCTTCTGCCGCACCACGGAATAGAACACCATGAGGTAGAACGATTGCCATCGTACCCTCATTATTTAAATGATACAAACTATGTAATATGAAAGCGTAGTCTGCTTTAGATGCTGGTGCTAATTTACCATATTCACTAAAGCGTGGATCTTTAAGTTTACTTTCATTATTATCCCATTTAGCAGAGTACGGTGGATTTGCAACAACCGCATCAAAAGATCGTGGTCTATCAATACCGTCACGGTCTGGACCATCTGGCCAGTCGCTTTCAAGAGTATCAGCATTATTTAGTGTCATATTATTATATGTAACACCATGCATCATCAAATTCATTCGAGCCAAGTTATATGTTACCGTATTTAATTCTTGACCGTAAAAGCTAACTGCACCTTGACGAGATCCATCAGGCAATTCATTGCGAACCGTCAATAGTAATGAGCCAGAACCCATTGTTGGGTCATAAACTGTGAAAGTATCAGTTTGAGATTGTATATTACCAGTAACAATTTTAGCCAAAATTTGACTAACTTCATGAGGTGTATAGAACTCCCCACCTTTTTTACCAGCATTAGCAGCAAACTTACCAATTAAATACTCATAAATCTCACCAAGTATATCTTTACCACTTTCATCTTTATACTCGATTTCGTCGATTTTAGTAACAACTGCATTCAAAGTCTTAGTTCTACCTGCTATCGTTGATCCAAGCCCAGAATCACCAAGATTGATATAGTTAAAAATACCTCTAAAATCTGCTGCAGCTTCTTTATTAATTTCAGCATTCTTATTAAAATTTTCAAATAATCGTTGATAATCACTAGGAATAACGGAACCATTATGAATACTTTCAGTTAAAGAAGCCCATGTATCCTCAGGATTAATAGCATATCCTAATGTACCTGCAATATCAATTAAACAAGCCTCTAAACCTGCGTCTTCGACAAGTTCCTTATATGCTTCATTAACAGATTTGCCATCTGAAATATCAACCAAGTCATTATTAACTAAGTACTCTTCTTGATGAATGGAAAGATATTTATAGAATAAAAATGGAAGAATGTAATCTTTAAAAGAACTTGCATCCATTGTGCCACGCAAATCATTGGCAATCGCCCATAATTGGCTGGAAATATTCTGTGCTTTTGATTCTGCCATACAAAATCTCCTTTATTTATACAAACATCTGTTGAAGTAATGCTTTTTTTTGTAATTGTAAGTGATCTAACTTACGCTGATGAAGGGTAATAAACTTATCCAACTGTTTTAAATATTTACCTGATTTTAGCTTTTCTCTTCATCTAGATTAGGAATATTTAGATCACTGTCAAAAAATCTTCTGTTGAAATATTAGAACACTTGTCGTTGCAGCACCTCACAGCCCGTTTTGAGATAATTCCTTATACATCAAAACTGAGTCATGTAATAACTAACAATAAAAATCAGAACTTATATTTGTTATCTGTAATTTCAAATAAAATATAAAGGGTTGATAAAAGCACCTATATCATAATAATCAAGCGTTTTACAGCTCAAATGGATACCCCTCAGAATAACTTTTTATTATAGGCAAATTCTCCTTTTTTTATAAGATAATCATTTGACATATCCCTGACTAGCAACTTTGTCTATTAAAGTATTTACGTTGATCTACCAAACCATCTTGTGCTGATATTGTCAGTGGCAAATCAGATTTGACCACAGTATTTTCTTGTTACTCTCGTAGTAATCTGACACAACTTACGCTGTTCCCAAGCATCAGTAAATCCCGGAAAACGAAGTTCTGGATAACACTCTCCATTTTTTTGGGAAAAGTTTTTTTGAAGCAACGCTTTTTTTCTTTAAATTTAATTGTTCAAGCTTACGCTGATGAAGGGTAATGATTTATCAATTGCTCTAAAAACTTTTACCAATCTGATTAGCTTCTACTTCATCTGAAGAATTTGGGACAATAATGTTTCGTAACTATTTATGTACGATAGTAGGATAGCTTGTCCCCGTACATGATCTAAAAACTACTTTAAATCATAAATTATTATCTTTCAAACTAAAAGTAACTCAAAAATATGCTGATCTAATTTTAGATCGTTAACTGAGCATATCTAGTAGAAAAACCATGTCTTTATCAACATATATCGAATAGATAACTATTACGTTGATAAGGTCATACTGATTTGATAAAAAAACATTTTCATATGAGGCTTATGCTAGCTATGAGATGGTCATTTTTCATTTTGTAATAACTTGAAATCTAATAAGATTTGTTGCATCAAGACAGCATTCTAAAATCAACATACTTATAATTCATCTAGATATATCATCAGGTTTTAGGGTTTATTGTAACAATCTCACTTAACTTACGCTGTTCCCAATCTTCCGTAAATCCAGGAAAGCGTAACTTAGGTACTCTCCGTTTTTCCTTACTCATCGCAAGCCCTCTTTCCTTTTACCATACTAACACTACCTTTCATTAACATAAGAATCTGCAAATTTATATAATGCAGCAACTAGTGCATTGCCATACGTAATTTTGTTAAGCTTTGCCACATCTTTATCTTGTGCCTTAACTTGGTATTCTTTACGTGCATCTTTCTTTAGTTGACTAATTCGGCCCGTACTATCAAGGTCTTGTTTACCTGCACCATGGCGTCCAAATAGTTCTAAAATTTCATCATTACTAATAACATCAATAATGCCCCATTTTAAACGAAAGTCAAAGATATTATCTTTTACAATAATAGTATTTGCATCATGTATAATATCCAAACTAGATTTTAATTGAACTGGATATGTTACATCTCGACCTTCAGGTGGATAATTACCACTATAAATTGCATCAGCAGCATTATTAATTTGTTTTGCATAGTGACGATCTTCTAACGCCATAGCAAAATCACTAATCTTATCTCGATAATCCGCAGCAGCATCCATACGGTCCTCATGAACTGCATTCATCAATGCCTCTACCAATTCAGTTAAATAATCATAGTTAACACTAACATCTTTCACATGGATCATGCGTAATTCAATTTGTGCTACAGGTACATCATGTATTTTCGCAATCCGTTCCTTCAAATCATTATACAAAGATGTTGTTAGTATTTCCTCTTGTTCAGGAGTCATACCAAGTAATGTAACTAGTTGTTCTGGATTATCATAGTCAAAACCAATACCTTCACCATTAACTGTCTCTGGGTCATATTGTTTCAATTTAGACATTCCCGAACTATAGGTACGCATGAGATTAAACATTTCTTCTTGTTTAGCTTCACTAGCAGGTACTTCTGTGAAAGTATCTGTAATATCCGCTAATTGATTTACTACATGTTTTACATCTTCAAATTGCTCTTTAAAAGATTTAGCTAAAACACCAGTATCTATTAATTCTTTTGTATTAATCAATGTTTCTTGTACATCAGCAGAGGCCTTATTAGCATAGATACTTAACGCCCGATTCATAAGTTCTTCGTTCTTAGCAGGCCATCTGTAATTAACAATACGGCCCCATGGTTTACCTTGATTATCAGCAATACGGTTCGTTCTAGAATAAGCCTGAATTAATAATGCATCTTTCAATGTACGGTCTACATATAGCGTATTCATTTTAGGAGCATCAAAACCAGTTAATAGTTGGTCTACAACAATAACAATATCTAAATATTGCCCGTCTTCTGCAGTTCGATTTAATCGTGTTGTCAAATCTTGTGTATACCCCGATACATCATCTAATCCAAAGTTTGTGCCAAACATCTTATTATAATGATTCATTGCTCGTAATAAACCATCATTTGTCGTTAACTGGTTATCACTATTATTCGTACTCATGCTGAACGTAACACCAACTTTCAGCGTAGGTAAACCTTGTGCTGCTCGTTCTTGATTAACACGTTCAAATTCATCAAAGTACATCAATGCCATCGGCGTACTTGGACGGTTACCACCTACATGTGTTGTAAGCATAGCATTATAGGCACCATCATTAGAACGGTTACGCCAATTTTTTTAAAGATATCTTCCACAACTAATCGTACATGATTAGGATTATTATCATAGAAACTAGGTTCAATCATATCATCCATATCATTATCAGTAAGATTAGCGATTTTACGTTCAATATCTTGTTCATTCCAATCAGGATGCTGTGCCTTATAGAATTTTGGTAAGTACTCTTGCTTCATTTGGTCTTCTGCAATAGTAGTTTCAAAATCCACCTTGAACCCTAATACATTTTTATCGGCAATAGCTTCGCGAATCGTATAAGCATGGAGTAATTTGCCAAATACTTCATGAGTCTTAGTGCCTTTTTTACCAACTACTTCCTCAAACATAGGTGTTCCTGTATAACCTACCCATGCTGCACCTTTAAAGACCTTTTGCAATTCTTCAAAGCTTTCACCACCAGTGGAACGATGAGCCTCATCGACGATGAATACAAATTTTTTCTTAGGTACCACAAAATTTTTACGTTTAATAAGAGTATTTAACTTTTGTACAGATGTAACAATAATACCATAACCATTTTTATTCAATTTAGTCTCTAAAGCATCTGTATTTTGTGTGCCACTAACATTGTTATACTCTTTACCGCCATCATCTATGGAGCCTTCCGGATCATACGCTTTATAATTGTCTTCAGTTTGCTTGGTCAAAGCAATACGGTCTACTACGAAGATAACCTTATCTACATTAGGCATACGGCTAGCTAACCATGCTGTTTTAAAGCTAGTGATAGTCTTACCAGATCCAGTGGTATGCCATACATAACCCAATTTATTAATAGGCAAATCATAGTCTGCACGTTTCAGCTCATTTAAAACGGCCTTTGTAGCATATACCTGATAAGGGCGCATAATCTTAAGCATTTGTTTATTCTTAGTGCCGTCAAGAATAGTAAACAATGTAGACATTTGGTGCGCCATTGGAATACTAAGGAACATATCAGCAAAAGTAGTCCAGTTACGAACCACCTTATTATCATTAGGATTTTGCCATTCAAATGCAAAGTCCTTATTGAATAACTCCGCCGTTGTATTCGCCATATATTTAATTCGATTAGGCGTCATAGCTACTAGAATTTGAACTGTTGAGAAAATATCACTATACTGTTTCTCTTGAATATATTGATGCATTTGGTTCAATGCTTCATCAACAGAATGTTTAACAGATTTTTCCTCAATTTGAATGATTGGTAAACCATTAATAAGTAGTGTAGTATCAAAACGACGTTCTGGACGACCCGCAATTTGTGGTTCTCGCTTAATTTGACTTACCACTTGATATACTGTATTACCTGCCCCAATTTGTTTTTGATCAAATACCGTCAAAAATACATGACGACCATCATCAAGATCTACTTCTACTTGAGATACGCCATTAATACCATATAAAAATTGACCCGCTTGATATGGTGTATAAAGTTCATTAATAACCTTTTGAACCTGTTTAAACTCTGTATCACTTAATGGTTGCGTCAATTGATTTTGATTCAATTGATACAAAATAGACCGAAAGTTTTCCCACAAGTCTTCAGTCGTTTTAATTGTTGGCTCATACTTCCATAATTTGCTTTTAAACACCTTCATATTACCGTATGGAGCTGTAGTGTCTCCCATTTGGTTAGCTGTACTACTAATAATCCCTGACGATAATTGTTCAATTAGCTGACGTTCAAATTCTAGTTCTGTCATTTACTCCACTCCCTGTAACATAGCAATTGATAAACGATATGTATTCTCGGCTACCCGTTGTCTTAATGAACGTAATAATAATTGCTTAAAGTATATATCCCCTATCACCCGTTGAATCTCTATTGATGGTAATTCTGGTAGCGCAATTTCTTTCAATAGTTTTAAACTATATCGTATCACCTGACTACCTTGTAAATTTTGTTTAAACTGACGTTTGATTGATTGATTTTCATTAATCAAATAAGCCATATACTTTCTATCTACTAACCTACTCATAGGCTCCATACGAGCATAATTTTGTGTAAATACATAGCCATCGTGTTCCGCACTTACTATTGTAGCTTCACCAGAAATTGTGCTAAATAATAAATCACCTTCTTTAGCAATAGCACCAGGCGCCATTCCATCTGCTTTTATCTGTTTCCGATCACTCATAGCCCCAGGTACACCATATAAATCCTCATATAATTCATTCTGCCCATACAAGGTATATACTTTCGCATCAGAACGATTGCTTTCTTCAATGCGATACTGTGATATCCCCGTATTACTATGAAATATATTTTGAATATACATTATGTCACCTCTTTCTTTAGTATATTTTTTCATCTCATATTTATTTTTTTGCATTTAAAAAAATTACACTGCATATCTTTTTAATTAAAGTATACAGTGTAATTCATATAAAAAGCAAATGTAATTTTGTAATTTTTTTAAAAATGCAACTTTAGTTTAAATAGTATTGTTTCTATTTCGTATTTCTTTTTAAATTAACTCCTTCTTTATTTTTTTCCAAAGAATTAATCCATTTGCGGTCTGACCAATTAAAAACATAGCTGCGGTAGAAGGACTATTAAATAAAATATCTTCCGTTATACAATTATCATTATCTTTTTTTGCTGTTTTCCGGCGTAACTTAAGTGATTCAGATATAGTTTGAGCAGTCTTATGAGAAACTTTACTTCCCTTTAGAAGTAAAAAACCTTCATTAGTTTCTTTAGCATAACCAGTAATCACTTCACTCCTAACTTTTTGAGTCATAGTATAAATAATCTCACCTTCACTGCGACCTGAGTCAGCTAATTCATCAATTGGTGTTAAAACTTTCTTACCTAATAACCCTATTGGTAATTTTGAAAACTCTATATACGCTAATAACTCACTAACTTTTTCTTCAGTTACATTTCCAAGAGTTGGTTCATTCTCATTAAAGACCTTATATCGATTGATTTCTTTAATCAATTTATAGTAATGATTCTCCAAAAAATTTAAATCAGTAGGACCAAAACTATCATTCGATGTTGTTAATACTACAGCCTCTGTCCAAAAGTCCTTACTGCTATCTGTATCATGTTCTTTTAAACGCTGTAATACACCATCATCATTTTTACGAATTCCAGCCTGACCAATATATACTAACGGTTCATTATTATCATCCATGCCAAACAACATATAGATTGCACTTTGATGTAATGCACTGATATCTTTAGATTCATCTAATAAAGATCTAGGAATTTTATAAACTAATCCGGTCCAATTAGCCAAAGTACACTTAATACGACCAGTAACCTCTCCATCTAGTAAAAATAAATTTACATTCTGTCCTTTTACCATATATATGCTCTCCTATTTATTATGTGTAATTTTCTTGAATAACAATTCTCACATAAAATATCTTCATTTAACTCTCATTTTACTACAATAATAGCCACATATAAACACTTTACTACAGTAATAGTGAAATATGTGGCAAAAATAAAACATCTTCAAAAAAATCAGGGAACATCATATTCTTTTTACGCTAAATTACAACAAACCAATATATCCCATAAATTGCACTCAATATAGACAATGAACATAGTACTTCATCCATATATTCTGGCAATAACTTAATACGATATACATCAAGATATCTATATATAACATTTACAGGAACATTCTTTGTAAACATAGAAACAAAATACCACTTCATACAGGACAAAAAAATCCCTATCTGATGTGGTATTATTTTTCTTTTACAATCTACTCTATCACTATATATTCAATGTAATACTACTTTTTCGGATTCTTCAATTTTCGGAAAACCATATTTCTCCAACGTATGTAAAATCTTTTGAATAGTCTCTTTAATATTATTTTTAGATACAGGTATAGAGCTTACGATATATATGATTCCATCAGCATTTGCCGGATAAATACTAACAATACAATTAGGACTATGTATAATGCGAAGCAGATACACATCATAGGTAGACTCAATATAAAAATCAAACTCCTGATTTTCATGTATTACATCAGGTATGTCGTGTACTGGTGCTACAGTACAATCAGATATCTGAAAAGAATCTACATCAAAATATACTCTACAATTACGTTTTCGTTTCATTCGTTCAAGTCGTTCATCTATCATGTTTCACCACATCACTAATTAGTTGCCCCAAGTCTATGGCATTTTTAGAGGTAATAACAGGTTTACCAGTTCTAGCTTCAATCGATTTACGTGCATCACCAGCAATAGAACCACCATCTTGAGCAACTTGTTTATTCTCGTCTAATCCTTGAGGATTAGTTGCCTCCGCAATATCCTTTGTAGCCGTTTCGGCTAACATATTTAAGATAAGTTCTGTAGTAGACATATTATCTCGTAGATTTTCTTTTTTTAGCCCCTTAAAGTCCTTATATTCTCTAGTCGTCATTCCAGACCAAGCTTTAGAGATTTCATTCGTTAGGATAGCATATTCATTACCAGCTTTAACACCATGATCTTGCCAAGTATCGGTTAACTCTTTACGAACCTGAATGGCCTGTAATCGTTGATTAATCCATTCTCGGCTATATCCCTTACACGCATATGATTCTAAAGCTCTATCAATCGTGAGTTCCGGATCAATGATTTCATCAATACGTTCTTTACCAACCTCTGCTAACCACATTTTAAAAGGTTCTGCCTTAGGTGATGGAACAGATTGTATGATACGGAAAATACCTTGCATATCAGATACATCAGTCTTATATGACTTACCATCTGTCGACTTAAGTTTCAGTTGTCGACAAAATGTCGACAACTCACTTCGTTCTTCTTCTGACATACGTTTTTTCACTCGATACCAATAGTCACGCGGATTATTGCTTTCAGTCAGAGAACCTATCACATCAACTACACTAAAATACCACTCTTCCCTTTCATTATCCCACACAGAACGAATTTGACTACCTTCAAACATTTTTACATCATCACTCATACATCTTCCTCCTCTCTTTAAATACAAATATATGTTCTATATTATTATCTATAGTATACGCCTTTTAGCATAAGAAATAAAGATATTTTCTAGAAAAATAGAACTCTTTTTTAACTTTCATCACACATAAAAAGCCCTCTATCACAAGGTATATACCTCACAACAGAGAGCCTATAGTTACATGAAAAAATCTAACCTATGGTGAGAGTTACTTCACAAGGTATTTTTAAATTCCTTACATTATCTATTATTTCGTATTCTTAATATCAACCGTCGCCATATCTTTTGGCATCTTAGCCCCAAGTCCACTTTGGAATGTATTATAATAATCCTTATTGTTATTAGTGTCTACATATTGCACAATATCTCGCAAATCTTTTTCGACCAAAGAACTAGTATTATAGGTCATAATAAAGTGATTGTATACGTATTGCTTATCATGAGATATTAACATATAAATCGTTGTTTTAGGGCGCTTAATTTGCATATATACGGATGACATAGCATCATTCCATACGGTAGCAAATTGGATTGGTTGATGCATGGAATACTTGTCAGTTAGAATAATACTGCGTACAGCTTTCGGGAAAATCTTCTCTGGATGTTGTATATCTTCAGCCTCAACTGGCATTACCATGATACCTTCTCTATACTGATCGCTATCGTATACATACATGAACGAATCATTCTTATCTTCCCGTATCATTTTACTTGTTTAGCGTTAAGAATGTAAAATCATTAATTCTTAATGCTTTACTTTTTGAAAGTATATCCTTCGCTGGTTCAATGGATGGTAATACATAGTTTACCAACGGAGACATTATCATGTCTTTAGTCTTATCAACACCTTGAGCTTTTAACACGCTAAACTGTTTTCTAGGCATAAAATTATAACCCACATGATACGAAATCGTCGGTGTATTCTTCATCGTAAAATTAAGACTCCCCACCATTGGTGCATCCTTAGCATACGTGACATCCCATGTCGCTTTTTCAACCGTAGGATACGTAAATTTACCAGCATATAATGAATGGTCATCACCACGAAATACGCCAGCTGTTTTCTCTGCGATAACTTTCATATCATCAACAGTCAATTTGCTATAAGGAATCTTACTATCCTCCCAATTATTGCCTGCTGGTTGATGACGCAATTCATAAGCCATCATACCGTCGGGGCTCATAATCATTGCATTTCTGAAAGCAGGTGTACCATCTGCAATCTTCTCAGTATTCCCATATCGACTCGAGTAAGGCATGGTGAATTTTACATTGGCTCCATCCTCTTTCAAAATAAATATTGATGAAGAAAAATCTAATGCATGGTTCAACTCACGATTTGAATAAATGATATCATTTAAATCAAATTCGCCATTGCCTACCACTTGTTTAGGCATATATGTTTTTATATCCTTTTCAACATCCCGTTCCATCTGTTGCGCATCCGCATCAGTCTTGCGATAATTCTGATATGCATCCTTTGATACCGTCGGATCTGCACCAGGTATATTAATATCAATTGCGTTACTACTAAAGGCAACACAACTTAAACAGAGCGTAGCCATCAATACACGTTTCATCATACAAACTCTTCCTTTCACATAAATTCTCTCAAATAGTATATATATATAGAATATCATATTTCGTTTGACTTATAGTAGTATAATATAAATATAGAAACTAGGAGGTGATTACTATGAAATTTACTAAACGTATACTCATTATGACTGCTTTAGCCGTGACTGCTGTAGTGTCCACAGGATTTGCTTATGATTATGTATGCAATAATTCTCAGTACAATTGCAATACTAACACACAATACAACTGTAATAACAATGCTAACTATGCACCATGTAACAATAACAACCAAACTATTGCAGTCCAAACTCTAATACTAGAGGATGTGGCGGATATAGAAGATAATATATTAGATACGACAGAAGCCTATAGTACGATTTTCGTACTATAGGCTTTTATCATCTATAAGTATACATAACTCTATAGAACATTAACATAAACAAGGTTAAATAAGTGTCGACAAATTGTCGACACTTATTTATACTGAACCTAGAGTCATCAACGTGAGTTAAGCTCATCACCGAAAAACGCCTAACGTATAAAAGCATTCACAGTGCTTACACGTTAGGCGTTTTTTAATGTATAACTAGTCCCGCTATCCCCCACATCACGGCGATAACGCCAAATATAAATCCCCATATACTAAGGAATAAATGCACTACAGAATAATGTGGATAGACTCTGATGGAATAGGAGCTATAATCATCATCACTACTAATTAGGTAGCGACGAATCGTACCAAATATCTTTGCTATCCGACTCGGCTTATCGTTAAATAATAGCTGATACGTCCCCGGATTAGCATAAAATGTATAGAGCTCGAGTCGTACGTCGATTACTTTAGTCACACTAACGGGTATCAAGTTAGCTCTTAATGGGACTTCCTTTTCCGTTTCACAGTTAATAAGCTGTAGTCCAAATAGCCCTAACGGAGCTTTTTTAAACCGATTACCATTAAGCCATATACCATAGCGACCAGCTGTTTGTATAGTAAATATCCCTTTGTCTGTTCTATAAGGCATATCATGTATGGCCGTTACCGTATACACTTTCACAGTATGCTTAATGCTCAGTACGAGTAACAACAGTCCTAGGGGAATCATCAGTCCGAAAACAAACAATATAACGCCACCTTTATTACGAGTTCATGCGGTTAAAGTATTCAATAGATTGCGGTGTAAATCCAATATAGGTAGTGCCATTAGAATAAGGTCCTAATTCATATGGTTGGTAAACTAGATCGATGTTCCCCTTACCGCGTAGGCAGTAGTTATCAGTTACATATTTTACACTCCAGCCTTGAGGAATACGGCTCTTTGTATGGGAACCTGTGTAGTAATCTAATACATAAGATCGTAATCCTCTGTCCAACTGCTCTGCATTAGCGATTTTTACATAATTGTATAGAGGAACACGTTGACCTGTTATTTTATTATATACAAGTCCTCTGGTATTAGTCATACCATGAACGGCACCGGCATAGTAATGATAGGTCGTCAATAGAATGGAAACAACTTGGCTATCTTCATAGGTTACCTTATAATTTTGAGCCACCTTATAAATATGTTGGTTGTAATACATATCCTTTGCTTCTAGCACATAGTTTGCGATATCTGTATTAATCGCTTGTTGAGCATAAGCAGAATCAGTATATACCAAAGGATATTTTAAATCTAAATTGGCATCTGATTGGCTACCAGTTACAACTTTTGCATAGCCTGGTATGGCTAACATAGCACCTACGGCCCCTAAAACTAAAGCTTTCTTTAATACGTTCATACTAATCCCTCCTCTATCTGAGATTTGTTAACGAGATATCTATACTGAGTATTTCGCCATGAACTAGGAAATCTCCTTTTTATTGTTTTGGGATTGTCGTACTAAAGGGGGCTTTCACCATACAAATAGACATACAAAAAAGGACCCTCAAAGAGAGTCCTTAATTTATTATGGTATGCTATTAAGCGTTTTTTAGCTACTTCAACAAGTTTAGCGAATGCTGCTGCATCGTTAACTGCCAAGTCAGCCAACATTTTTACGGTTAACTTCAACGCCTGCTTTAGTCAAACCAGCGATGAAACGGCTGTAAGTTGTGCCATTGATGCGAGCTGCTGCGTTGATACGAGCAATCCACAATTGACGGAATTCGCGTTTTTTTCGCACGACGGTCACGACGAGCGTAGTACAACGCTTTCATTACTGTTTCGTTAGCTTTTTTGAACAAACGAGAACGAGTACCGCGGTAACCTTTAGCTAATTTCAAAATCTTTTTATGACGTGCATGAGCTGTAACGCCCTTTTTCACTCTTGCCATTGTATATTCCTCCTAAATTACGATATATCAATCTAATAGTTAGCGATTAAGCGTATGGTAAGCATTTAACTACGCGTTTGTAGTCAGATTTAGCAACCAATGTAGCTTTACGTAAATTACGTTTACGAGCTGGAGATTTTTTCTCAAGAATGTGGCTTTTGAAAGCTTTTGCACGCTTGAATTCACCAGTACCAGTTACTGCGAAACGTTTAGCCGCTGCGCGACGAGTTTTAATTTTTGGCATAATTATAATCCTCCCAATATCCTATTTACTTACTAAAATCATGGTCATATTACGACCTTCTAATTTAGCTGCTTTTTCAATAGACGCCGTTTCTTTGAGTTCTTCAGCGAAACGTGTCAACACTGCCATGCCAAGTTCAGGGTGAGAAAGTTCACGACCGCGGAACATGATGGTTACTTTTACTTTGTTACCTTCACCCAAGAATTTGGATGCGTTTTTCATTTTTACGTAAAAGTCATGGTCTTCAATATGTGGACGTAACTTAACTTCTTTTAAAGTTACGATTTTTTGTTTCTTCTTCGCTTCTTTCTCGCGTTTTTGTTGTTCATAACGATATTTACCGTAGTTCATAATGCGAGCTACTGGTGGTTTAGCGTTAGGTGCAATTTCCACAAGATCAAGATGCTTTTCTTCAGCCAATGCCAACGCCTCACGGCCAGACATGATACCGATTTGTTCGTTTTCAGGACCTACGACACGAAGTTCACGAGCACGAATCTCTTCATTAATGCGTGGTGTATCCTTGCTAATAGCTTTCACCTCCAAGAGAATAAAAAAAACGGATGGCATACACCATCCGAATAGAGTTCTCTATATGTAACCTCATACTTCATGGTATTAGGTGAGTGGCGGATGGCCTCTGCTTCATAAATTACTTAATTATAATAACAAATTGACTGATGAAAGTCAACACTAATCTTGTACTTTCCCATATATTTATTATTACAACTCCTATAGTATAACAAAGTTTGTGAATTTCGTATAGGCCCATACATCTCATTTTAATTATAATGATACCCTCGTATGTATACAATATTCTTATATATTATCACATACTTATTTATGAAATACTGTATAATAATAGCTACAGAAAGGAGTGTTTATTATGAGTACAGTAAGTAGTACTAACACAACACAGCATACTGCGGCTCCTCCGAAGGGTCGTACGACAGCACAAAATATCGGACTTATTCTCGCATTTATCGTTTTAGGCGTCATTTTATTATTACCAACGCCTGAAACATTATCCACTGGTGGCCATCGCATGATTGGTGTCCTCGCCTTTGCTATCATCTTATGGATGACATCGGCTGTATCCTATCCGGTCAGTGCGACCATGATCACAGCCCTTACGGCCTTATTACTCGGTTTCTCACCAAATCCTGAGGCCCCTGCTAAAATGATGGGCACCGCTAACGCATTAAAGCTCATCATTTCTGGTTTTTCATCACCTGCTATGATCCTCGTTGGTGCAGCCATGTTTATCTCGGTGGCCATGCGTAAAACGGGCCTCGACCGACGCATCGCCATGCTCGTTTTATCTAGCGTCGGCACCAAGGTAAGTCGCATTTATCTCGGCGTTATCATTACGGGCCTTATCCTAGCATTCTTTGTGCCAAGTGCAACAGCCCGTATTGCTTGCCTCGCTCCGATTATCATCGGTATCGTTGAGAACTTAGGTATTGAACGTAAAGCCGCGTTGCGGCCCTTCTCATGGTGGGCGCTGTACAGGCTGATACATTCTGGAACATCATGATTCAAACGGCGGCCGCCCAAAACCTTGTGGCCGTAGGATTTATGCAAACACAGATGAATACATCTGTTAGCTGGATTGACTGGCTCACAGCTGCTGCTCCATTTTCCATCATCATGGTAATTATTGCCTACTTCTTAACACAAGCATTAATTAAACCAGAATTCAAAGAACTCGTCGGCGGCGATGTACAACTCGCTAAGATGCGCCAAGAAATTGGACCTATGAGCACCGATGAAAAGAAACTCTTATGCATCTCCATCGGTTTACTTGCATTGTGGGCTACAGGTGGTAAATTACATTCCATCGATACTACAACTACTACAATCATAGCGATTGCCCTATTCTTCTTCCCTAAAATTGGTATTATGGATTGGAAATTCGCACAACCAAACATTGACTGGGGTTCCATCGTTATGTTTGGTGCTGGTATCGGTCTCGGTACAGTTTTACTTAAAACAAAAGCAGCCACATGGCTCGCTCAAGTATTCGTTAACGCATTCTCTTTAGAATCCGCTACGGTGTTCTTGTTGATTGCCATCATGGCTGCGTTCCTCATCGTAATCCATCTAGGATTTGCCTCTGCTACCGCCCTTTCATCAGCGATGATACCAATCGTCATCTCCATCGTTGTAGGTCATAATGCAGAAGGACTCAATCCAATTGGCGTAACCATGATCATGCAATATGCCATCTGCTTTGGTCTAGTATTACCAGTAAACTCACCGCAAGGTATGGTGGCTTACGGTACAGACACATTCGACGTAAAAACATTTATGACAACAGGTATTCCTTTGACCATCATTGGCTATATAATGATGCTCGTATTTGCACTCACATACTGGCACTGGATAGGGATAGCTTAAAAGAAAAATCCCCTTATATATGAACTGCTACTATTAGATTATAAAATCTAAAGATAACTGTCCAGTATATAAGAGGATTTTTTATACTAAATTATTATTGACCAAATATCGTTAAATCCATCAAAAAATGATAGATAAACAATCAGATATATCAACAATTATATAATTAGTTGCGTTCTTTAATTTCAATTTTAATGGAATTGAAGAATTCGTCGAATGGAACTGTACCTAATTCGTCGCCACCGTGTTTACGTACGTTAACGGAATTGTCTTCCATTTCTTTATCGCCAACAACGAGCATGTAAGGAACTTTTTCCATTTGTGCTTGGCGAATTTTGTAACCAATTTTTTCGTTGCGATCGTCTACTTCTACGCGAACGTAGTCATGGCGCATTTGTTTTGCCAATTGGTTAGCGTATTCCACGTGTTTTTCGGAGATAGGTAATACTTTCACTTGAACAGGTGCCATCCAAGTTGGGAATGCACCAGCATAGTGTTCAGTCAAGATACCGATAAAACGTTCCATGGAACCAAAGCATGCACGGTGAATCATGATAGTACGATGTTTTTGACCATCTTCACCGATATATTCTACGTTGAAGCGTTCAGGCAAATTCATATCCAATTGGATAGTACCACATTGCCATGTACGGCCCAAGGAGTCTTCGATATGATAATCAAGTTTAGGACCATAGAACGCGCCGTCGCCAGGGTTGATGACATAATCGATGCCTTTTGCTTCGATAGCGTTACGCAATGCTTCTGTAGCTGCTTCCCAAATTGCATCATCACCCATTGCATTGTCTGGTTTAGTAGACAATTCAACATGATATTTCAAACCAAATTGGCTATAGATACGGTCGAACAATTCGATAACTTTCATCAATTCGGATTGCATTTGTTCAGGCAACATAAATACGTGCGCATCGTCTTGTGTGAAAGCACGAACGCGGAACAAGCCGTGTAATGCGCCGGACAATTCATGACGGTGAACTAGGCCAAGTTCTGCATAACGAAGTGGCAAGTCACGGTAGGAATGCATTTCGTTTTGGTAAACTAAGATACCTCCTGGGCAGTTCATAGGTTTAATTGCATATTCTTCATCATCAATGATTGTAGTATACATATTTTCACGGTAATGATCCCAGTGACCAGATGTTTCCCACAAATGTTTATTCAAGATGATTGGTGTGCGGATTTCATCATATTCGAAATCATGATGTACTTCGCGCCAGAAGTTTTTCCAATTCGTTGCGAAGAGCCATGCCTTTTGGCAAGAAGAATGGGAAGCCAGGACCTTCTTCTTTGATAACGAACAAACCAAGTTCTTTACCAAGTTTACGGTGGTCGCGTTTAGCCGCTTCTTCAAGCATGTGAAGGTATGCATCTAGTTCTTCTTTCTTTTCAAATGCTGTACCGTAGATACGTTGCAACATTTTGTTCTTTTCATCGCCGCGCCAGTATGCACCTGCAATGCTTTGTAATTTGAAAGCTTTCACCTTACCAGTAGATGCTACATGAGGACCTGCACAAAGGTCAACAAAATCGCCTTGTGCATAGCAAGAAATCACAGCATCTTCAGGAAGGTCTTCGATCAATTCTACCTTGTAATCTTCGTTTTTAGATTTGAAGAACTCGATAGCCTCTTGACGAGACATTACGGATTTAGTGATAGGCAAGTTTTCTTTTACAATACGGCTCATTTCCTTTTCGATTTTAGTCAAATCTTCAGGAGTCAATGTATGTTCCATATCGATATCGTAGTAGAAACCTTTATCGATAGCAGGACCGATAGCCAATTTTACTTCTGGCCATAAGCGTTTAACCGCTTGTGCCATAATATGAGAAGCTGTGTGACGTAAAGTATGTTTACCGCCATCTTCTTCGAATGTTAAGAAAGCTACTTCAGAACCATCTACAAGTTCTTCACGAAGGTCTGTTAATTCTCCATTTACATTGGCTGCTAACACTTTTTTAGCCAAACTATTAGACAATTTCTTTACTGCTTCCCCAAGAGTAGTGCCAGCAGCGTATTCCTTTGCACTACCATCAGGTAAAATGATTTTTACATCTGCCATTTTAATTTCCTCCAATTTATGAACTAGGATAGACTCGATTTTAGTAATAAAAAAAGACCCTCTATCCCTACCAACAAGGGACGAAGATCATTCGCGGTTCCACCCTAGTTAATTCACCGCATCACAAGGATACAGTTCATTCACTTCATTAAGCCCGATAACGGTGGCGGCCGTATTTGCCTACTTAGGTTCGACAAATCAGTTTAAAGGGGGTAACTCTAATATATGTGTAAGGCATTTCCAGCATCTGCCTCTCTCTGGTACACAGGGATATAAGAATCATGTCCTTTGCATCACTTTTACTAAGATATCTTATCATAGGTACTAAAAAATTTCAACTATATAAGTACCTCCTAAAAAATAGAACAGGCCTGTTCTATTTCTAAATATACTCTATTAACATGTCTCTCAAATTAGTACAGGCCTGTTCTATTCTTAAAACACACTCTATTAACATATCCCTCAAATTAGTACAGGCCTGTTCTATTCCTAAAGGCACGCATACACATCTTCCTAAAATTAGTACAGGCCTGTTCTATTCCTAAAGACACGCATACACATCTCTCTAAAAATTACTACAGGCCTGTTCTATTCCTAAAGACACGCATACACATCTCTCTAAAAATTACTACAGGCCTGTTCTATTTCTAGAGGCACGCATACACATCTTCCCAAAATTAGTACAGGCCTGTTCTATTCTTAAAATACGCTCTATTAACATATCCCTCAAATTAGTACAGGCCTGTTCTATTCTTAAAACACGCTCTATTAACGTGTCCCTCAAATTAGTACAGGCCTGTTCTATTCTTAAAACACGCTCTATTAACGTGTCCCTCAAATTAGTACAGGCCTGTTCTATTCTTAAAACACGCTCTATTAACGTGTCCCTCAAATTAGTACAGGCCTGTAGTATTTCCAAGAACTATCTATTTACGTTCAAAGTGCGCAGATAGCATAGATCCAATTACTTTTTCAATTTTAGAGTTTGTAATGTCTGGGCCCTTGAATAGGATCAACATTACGTCATCGGAATTGTCTTGTTTAGATACCATCAAGACGCCGCTACCACGAGCACCATTATCATCATAATCTTTTGCAACAATAATCATGTTAAGGTAATGGTCTTTCATATATGTATATACTTTGCTTTGTTTAGCGGAGTTGCCGATGCTGCTCGCCATGCCCATAGCACGGTTAAATACGATAGCATTCGCATTGTGCGGGTTATTGCGAAGTTGTTGTTTTTCTTCATCGTTTAGTGGCAATAGGTTAACCATCATGGATTCGCCCATGCGGCCACGAAGCATAGCTGGCATTGTCTCACGAACATCTGCAGGAATGTCGTTGCTAGGGTTTAGCTTCAAATCCTTAGGCACGGTCATGTACAATGTCCCCTTGCTATTTTGGCCTTGTACAGTTTTACTATTGTCAATAGCGCCCATTGTGAAAGTATCTTTAATGATTTCCATTTGTACGCCTAATGGTTTTTCAGGTACGCCGCGGCTAGCCATTTGAATATCGCCAGATTTAGTTTTCTTAATTGTTTCCACAGACCAAGTTGCACCTGGTTTTCCTTCATCGCTAGGAGATGTCAACGCAGCAGGCACTTCTTTGGCACCTGTAAATACATAGGTTTGTGCTGGCACAATTGTATCAGGAGCACCGGACTTGTTGAATACGGCACCATATAATACATTTGGCACAACAGTAGAACCAATTTTCAAATTATTGTTTTCTTGGCTTTCAACATCAAAGTTAATATTGCCAGCAAATGTTACATCTGGATTATGATTAATCACAACAACCGTACCTGGTTGTGGAATCATGACAGGACCATTTGGCGCTGCAAAAGCAGCGGTTGCCATAGAGGCACCAAGTGCTGTTAAAACAAATGCGCGTTTTAATACATTACATTTCATTATTATTCTCCTAAATTTGGATAATTCTCTAATCGATGTTATTGAACTATATTTCTAAGGTAACCTCTGGCAAGCGCGATAGGATTTCGCTGGCTAGACTGCGCGTATCCGGTGTACACCGCACCATGCAGCGCCCCGACTTGTCTAGGCTAGTCATAACACCTACGTATTCATAGCCTTCTAAGATGCGATTGACATAATTGGTATGTTTTGGATCTATGTGAAAGTACAAATATCCTTCCTCCCCTGTGCCGCTATACGAAGGCGGTTCAGGAAAACCAGACAATGAACGGGACGGCATCAATGGTTCTTGATTATCGCGTAACGGTATCGTCTCATCAGGTGTCATTTCGTCAAGCATTGACATAGTAGCAGTATTTCATGTACCATGTTACTCTGCTTTCACCTTGCACTCGCGGCGCATCATGGAATATGGTTCCAATTTTGTATCCATATACAAACGAACCTTCATTTGCGCATGAGGTGCTACGTCGATAGGATTACCATCTTCGTCTGTCATTTTTTCGATAACAGCCTCTACAAGTGCACCCTTAGGTTGGCAAAATTCTACCTTATCCCCTACCTTGAAATTATTGCGTTGTTCAAGATCTACATATTTTTCTTCATCGTTATAGCCAAGCACTAAACCGATGAAATCATGTGTTTGGGTATTCGTAGATTTGCCGTAGTTTTGAGCACTTTCATCAGGGCGACCATTCGCAAAGCCATCTGTGTAAGGGCGGTGGGAAATTTTTTCTAATTCAGCAATCCATTCAGGACGAACATACCAGTTTTCACGTTCTTTCAAGTATGTATCGATAGCCGTGCGGTATACCTTAGCTACCGTTGCACAATAGTGAACGGATTTCATGCGACCTTCAATTTTAAGGCTATCGATGCCTGCTTCATACAATTCTGGAATGCGATGAATGAGGCATAAATCCTTGGAGTTAAAGATGTATGTACCATGCTCATCTTCTTCGATTGGATAATATTCACCAGGGCGATTAGATTCTACAATGCTGTATTTCCAACGGCAAGATTGAGAACATTGACCGCGGTTAGCATCGCGTGTACCGGTCATGTAGTTAGATAAGAGGCAACGACCAGAATAGGAAATACACATAGAACCATGTACGAAGGATTCGATTTCGATATCTACATGTTCCTTCATTTCCTTAAGATCCGCTACAGATACTTCGCGAGCTGCTACAACGCGAGCCGCACCAAGTTCTTTCCACATTTGCACAGTATGCCAGTTCGTCGTGGATGCTTGTGTACTTACATGAAGTTCAAGGCCTGGTGCTACGCGTTTAGCCAAGCTAAAGATGCCCATATCAGCAACGATAATCGCATCGACACCGATACTTTCAAGAAATTTCAAATAGTCCTCAAGACCTTCAAAGTCCTCGTTGTGAGGAATGATATTACATGTAACGTGGATTTTTTTGCCATGTTCATGTACAAATTGAACGGCTTCCTTCAATTCTTCGTCGGAAAAATTGGAGTTACCAGCACGCAAACCAAATCGTTTGCCTGCACAATAAACGGCATCCGCACCATAGCGAATGGCCATTTTTAATTTGTCCATATTACCTGCTGGACAAAGCAATTCCATAAAATGATCTGCCATTATTTGTTGTGTCCTTTCCACACACTTACACTCATGCCATCTCCCATCGGGTAAATGGTGGTGTTAAATAATTCTTTATTTTCTACATATGCTAAATACGCTTGTAATCGCTTAACAATAGTTTTGAATCGATGCGGAGCCTCTTTGTCGCCACGCACATAGCCTCTAAAGAGAACATTATCGGCAAGGATGACGCCACCTTCTTTCACATGAGGTAATATGACCTCTAGCTGATTAAGATATTGTCCCTTAGGCCCATCGAGAAATACGAGATCATATTCACCTTTAATTTGCGTTAATACGTCCTTCGCATCACCTTTAATCAACGTGATTTGATCCTTATACTCGGATTGACCTATATAGTATTTCGCCATCTCATGGCGAACCTCATCCAATTCAATAGATGTGATTTTCCCGCCTCGCTCAATAAGAGGTGCCATCAGTAATGTAGAGTAACCAATGGCGGTGCCCACCTCTAGCACAGAGGTGGGCCGGTATAATCAATCAATTCTTCAAATAAATGCACCTCAGATTCCCGAAGGATGGGTACATTATTAATCATCGCGTAAATACGCTGCTCATTTAATATCTCATTTAATTCCATAAAATGTATTATAAATTCCCGCTATATATTTGACTATGAAAGTAATCATATACGCACAAATTACTGTGCGTATATGACAAGCTAATACAATATAATAGTTTATAGTATCTAGATACACTAATTATCTATCAACGCCACCGCGATTATTACCAGAAGCAGGTGTAGTTTGTGTGCTAGGTCGAATAACACGAGGTTCTTCCACTGCAGGTGCCGATTGAACCGGTGCTGATTGCTGTGGAACTACTTGTTGCATGCTTTCTGGTATTTGGCTAGGCGATGATGTTGTAGCCGGTTGTTCAGTCGCCGCTGGTGCTGCTGGCGCTGGCGTTACTTGAGTTGCTGCCGGTACAGTTGTCGGTGTATATGTATATGTTGGTTCTACATCTACATATTGAGAATCTGCCGCTACAGCCTCTGCAGAGCTATAGTTATAATCAGGTTCGGATGTAGCCGCTACGTCATAGTTAGGACCAGCTTGTGCCAATGCAGGAGCCTGACCTTGATTAGAAGAGCCTGCACTCGCTTGTTCAGCACCATAAATTTTTTCAACCTCAGCCATATGCTCAGCATATGTTTTGGAGAAATGATTATGACCATCTTTATCTGCTACAAAGTATAGATAATCTGTATCTTCAGAATGAAGAACCGCATCTAACGCCTTTTTACCAGGGTTTGCAATCGGTCCTGGTGGCAAACCTTTACTTACATATGTATTGTAAGGACTTTGTAACTGCGTATCTCCAAGCGTTACATTTTCCTTTGCATAACCAAGAACATAAGAAATAGTTGCATCAGATTGCAATGGAATACCATGTGCTAAGCGTTTCTTAAATACACCCGCAATGGTTGGGCGATCCGCATCATATAATGATTCACGTTCAACGATGGATGCTAAGGTTACAAAATCATGAATACTCATGTGTTGTGCTTGAATTTGTTTTTTTACAGCTGGTGTTAAATAGCGATTCATTTGCTCAGACATCATCAAAATGACATCCTTTGGCGTAGCACCAACTGGCACTTCATAAGTGCTTGGGAAAAGGAAACCTTCTACAGGATATGTAGTCGGTTTAGTACCCTTCATATATGGGTATGGGACGAATGTTTTCGCCTCTGCCAAGAAATCAGAAGCTTTCATAATTTGAGCTTTTTCAAGAGCAATGGCGATATCCCCTACGGTATACCCTTCAGGAATCGTTAATTTAATGGACTCAACATGGCCCTCTTGTAATAAGTTAATTAATTCATGGACCGATACCTTATTTGGAATTTGGTAGTGACCAGATTGTAGTTTTGAACCGGTTCCACTAAGAGCTAACCATAATTTAAACACCTGTGTAGACCGAATTAGTCCATGTTCATAGAGCATATCGGCAATTTCTGTTCCTGTAGCATCCTTGCCTATTACGAGGACTTGAGATCCTCCGTCATTGTTAAAGGTATTTGGTACAAAATAGGATGCACCTAAAGCACCACCACCTAAAATAGCAAGGCTAAGAACACCTACGGAAACATATTTTAAGGCTTTTCTCATGGATGAGTTCCTTTCTATTACAAACCATTGTATATCATCTTATTATATCATATTAAAGGCTTTCGATGTATCTCTTCTTTTATATTATCTATCATACCAAATAACCATGAGTCAATTAGTACACAAGAGATTACAATTACAAAAAAAGACCCTAGTATAACAACCGTTATACTAGAGTCTTTGAGACTTAAAAGTACTCTTCTTCACCCATTGCTTCGTACATATTTACCAATACTTCGAAGTTTTCATCATCTTCATCTAATGGAACATATTCCTCTTCGCCTTCATCGTTTGTTTCGATGCGAGCCAAAATCATATATGTATCATCTTGACCTTCATGTTCTTCATCTTGTACATGAACAAGTACAGCGTATTCTTGACCTTCATGATTCAAGATTACATCTTCTGTAAAATATTGTTTGTTACCATCTTCATCTTCAAATTCGAGATAGAAAATTTCACCTTCGTAATTTTGATCAACCATGGATATTCCCTCCTTTATTACATATATAAGAACCTGTATGATATTCGCATTAGATATCTATGCGAATTAAGATTTACTAAATTGTAGTCTGTCTAAATAGCCTTGTAAAATAACGACAGCAGCCATTTTATCGATGACGCCCTTTCGTTTTTTACGACTCACATCAGCTGCGATGAGTTGACGTTCGGCCATAACGGTAGATAAACGTTCATCCCAAAATGTAACAGGCAAGTCGATGACAGCCTTCATTTTTTCGACAAATTCTTCCGTTTTTTCAGCGCGATCACCCTTGGTACCGTTCATATTCTTCGGCATGCCCACTACGAGTTCATGCACTTCGTATTCTGAAATCAATTCACGCAATCGGTTAAAGTCATTTTCTAAAGATGTACGACGAATCGTTTCTATACCTTGAGCAGTCATCAATAGCGCATCACTACATGCGATGCCAATGGTGCGACTACCTACGTCTAATGCCATAATTCTCATTATAGTTGTTTAGCCTTTGCGTATTCTTTTAATAATTCTTCGATTAAATCATCACGTTCTAAACGGCGAATATCACTACGTGCATTATTATAGCTTGTAATGTACGCTGGATCCCCAGAGATAAGATAACCTAAGATTTGATTGATAGGATTATATCCTTTTTCTTGAATAGATTTATAAACGCGAGTCAATACCTCTTCGGCAGTCATCGGTTCATCGTCTACTTTACGGAATAACATAGTTTCATCTGAAACCTTCATGGGTATCCCTCCTTTGTATGAATGGGCACGTACGTGCCCTACATATATGTATTGTATGTTTCTATTATAGCATATGCAAGATATACCTATAGAATGTATTATGCGTTAAGAGCTTCTTTAACAGCTTCGCCAGCTGCTTTTAATGCATCCATCAATTTAGCTGGTTCTTTACCGCCTGCTTGCGCCATGTCTGGACGACCACCGCCATTACCACCAGCTACTTGAGCTGCTGCTTTAACGATATTACCAGCTTTTACGCCTTTACCGACAACATCTTTGGAAACTTTACATACAAAGTTTACCTTGTCATCGCCCATAGCGGCACCTACGAGTACTACGCCAGAACCATCTAATTTATCAAGGCCCATATCAGCGAAATCACGCAATTCATCAATAGAGGATGCTTTCACAGACGCAGCAACAAATGCTACATCACCAATCATAACCTTACCAGCTACGATATCAGCAGCACCTGCAGCAGAAACCTCTTTGCGAATTTGGTCTAATTCTTTAGCTGTTTCTTTAGCCTCTGCCAATACTTGGTGCAAACGTTCTTCTACTTGGGCAGTTTAGTTTTTAATTCACTAGCAATGCATTCAACAGTCAAACGATCATGTTTTGCTGCATCGAGAGCGGCACGACCTGTAATCGCTTCGATACGACGTACACCAGAACCGATACCGGATTCAGATGTTAAACGGAAGGAACTGATGAAAGCTGTATTGCCTACATGAGAACCGCCGCACAATTCAACGGAGAAGCCAGGAACCTCTACTACGCGAACTACATCGCCATATTTATCGCCAAAGAGTGCCATAGCACCTTTCGCTTTTGCTTCGTCCATAGACATTTCAGCAATAGCAAGATCTGTAGCCTTAAGGATTTCTTCATTTACAAGGGCTTCGATTTGATCAAGTTCCTCTTGTGTTACAGGAGAGAAATGTGTGAAATCGAAACGCAAGTAATCAGGTGTTACCAAAGAACCTGCTTGATTAACATGTTCGCCAAGCACGCGTTTTAACGCAGCATGCAACAAGTGAGTTGCCGTATGATTACGAGCCATCGCTGCACGACGATCTGTATCTACTTCAAGCGTTACATCATCGCCTTCGGAGATGGAACCTTCTACAACAGTACCGATGTGGTATACAGTACCTTCTGGTAAGCGTTTTGTATTATGAACCTCTACCTTGCCCATTGGACCAACGATAAAGCCAGTATCACCTAATTGGCCGCCCCCTTCAGCATGGAATGGTGTAGTGCGCATAATAACAGTGATTTCATCGCCATCAACAGCGGTTTGCAAGCGTTCAGAGCCTTTACCAAGCATCAATACAGAGGATGCAGTTTCCGCTTCATTTTCTACAAGTTCTTCGTCTTTTAAGAATGTAATATCTGGTGTAGCTACCTTTGCATCTTCTTTTACGCGAGCTTCACGAGCGCGTTCACGTTGTTCTTTCATGGCAGCGTCAAAGCCTTCATGGTCGATTGTGAAACCGCGTTCGGATGCGATTTCTTCTGTTAATTCCCAAGGGAATCCATATGTATCATATAGTTTGAATACTTCTGTACCAGGAACTACAGTTGCTTTTTCAGCAGCCAATGTATCGATTAAGGAATTCAATAACTCAAGACCTTGTTCCAATGTTTGGTTGAAACGTTCTTCTTCGTTTTGAACGACACGTTTAACGAAGTCTTGTTTTTCAGCAATGGATTTGATACCAGGGCCAAGAATATCTACAACTACATCGATAAGTGGTGTTAAGAATAAACCTTCGATACCAAGCAAACGGCCATGACGTACGGCACGGCGCAAGATACGACGCAATACGTAACCGCGGCCTTCATTGGATGGTAATACACCATCGGAAATCAACGCAGTTACAGCACGAGCATGGTCAGCAATAACCTTCAAGGATACATCTGTATTTGGGTCTTCGTTATACTTAACACCAGCGCGTTTTGCAGTCGCTTCGATGATTGGGAAAATCAAATCTGTTTCAAAGTTTGTTTTGCAATGTTGCAATACGGAAGCCAATCGTTCAAGACCGGCGCCAGTATCGATGTTTTTATGTTGCAATGGCTCATAAGAACCATCTGGCATTTTATTGAATTGAGTGAACACGAGGTTCCAAATTTCAAGGTAACGGTCACAGTCACAACCAGGTGCACAGTTAGGATCATCACAACCATGTTCAGGGCCTTGGTCGAAGAAGATTTCGCTATCTGGGCCACATGGACCTTCACCGATTTCCCAGAAGTTATCTTCAAGGCGTGTAATGTGGCTTTCTTCTACGCCACAATCGTTGTGCCATGTATCATATGCTTCTTGGTCATCTGGATATACAGTGACATATAATCTGTTTTTGTCGAGTTTAATAACTTCTGTTAGGAATTCCCATGCCCAATGAATAGCATCTTTTTTAAAGTAATCTCCAAAGGAGAAGTTACCAAGCATTTCAAAGAATGTATGGTGACGTGCTGTGCGGCCTACGTTTTCAAGGTCACCAGTACGCATACATTTTTGGCTTGTCGTAATACGATGACAAGGAGGTACCAATTTACCTGTAAAGAAAGGCTTTAATGGCGCCATACCTGCCCCGATCAATAATAGAGACGGATCGTTTTCTGGGATAAGAGAAAAACTATCTAATTTTAAATGTCCTTTGCTTTCAAAAAACTGCAAGTATGCTTGACGCAGTTCATTACCTTTCATGTGTATATTCCTCCTAAAATAATTTACTCTTAATTATAACGTAAAAACCATAGAAAATCTATTATAACCTATATATATCCGGATATAATTAACCTTCATTAGCATTCTCTATTCCATCTAGTTGCCATAAAAAGAGATACAAAAAAGAGGTTATACAAATCAACAGAACATAATTGATTCGTATAGCCCCTTTTTATGGCTCATATATAGTTCACCAATGGTTCTACATGGAGAAACCATATATTATATAACGCGTTTCGCGCCAATATAGCGTTCGCCCCAATAACCAGTATCAAGGTCTGCTACGGCTACGCCACGGCTAGATGTAGCACTGATAAATTTACCATTGCCAATGTAAATACCGGAATGAGATGGGCCTGGTTCATAGGTTTCGAAGAATACCAAATCACCAGCTTTAAGGTTCGCGCGGGGAAACTTCAACACCTACATTGTATTGTTCATCCGCTAAACGAGGCAACGCAATACCTTGTTTTGCAAATACATATTTAACATAACCAGAGCAGTCAAAACCACTTGGTGTAGTACCGCCAAATACATACGGAACACCGCGGTATTTATCGGCTTCTGCCAAAATAGCATGAATATTGTTTGGCGTTTGTACCTTTTTCAAATTATTCAACTTAACGTTTGGCCTGCAAGACGTCTAGATTGAGCATTTTGATTTGTGAAAGCAGATTTTGTTGCCACCGCTTTTGTAGCTGCATTATTGGATAATACTGCTTTTGTTGTACGAGGAGCACCCATCAATGCATTGTACGTTGCTGGTCCAATAATACCATCTACAGGTAAACCACGATCTTGTTGGAATAGGCGTACAGCCCATTTTGTTTCCTTACCATACACACCATTTTTATCGGTTGCATTGTAACCGTGTTTAATTAATTGTTGTTGTACAGCGATTACGTTTCTACCTTTATCACCATATTGTAATGTTGTAGCGCTTGCCATCGCAGTGGTAGCACATACAAATGTTAATGTTAATGCCGCAATTTTACTCTTACTATATTTTGACTTCATATTCTTCCTTCCTAAAACTTCAAAGTGAGTTTACTTATTCAAAATATACTAACCGTCTCTCTATTTGCATCCAACAAATACAGCTAGTCTTTATCTTCTTCAGGGCCAGGTACTTGATTGGCTATAAATATATCAGCTTTTGATGGTTCATAAGCTATTTCTGGATTTTCACCATCAAAATTTATAGCAGCTTTCACCCAATATAATGGACGTTGTTTTACCTCTTCGAATACGCGTCCTACGTATTCACCGATAATGCCAAGTCCGACTAATTGGATACCACCAATAAATAATACGGACACGCCCAAGGTGGTCCACCCGTTTAATGCTTGACCCGTTAAGTACACGTAGAGCAAATGTAGTATTAAGAGAAAACTCAAGCCACCACATAGGACACCTACATACAAAGCCGCACGCAATGGCACGCGAGAAAACGCAGTAACCCCATCAAGGGCAAAGCGAATCATTTTACGCACACTGAATTTCGAAACCCCTGCAAAGCGAGGAGGCGCTACAAAGTGAAGTTCCGCTTGGCGATAGCCAAGTGCACCAACGATGCCACGCAAGAAACGTCCGTGTTCACGGAAATGTTTCAAAGTTTCTAGCGACTTACGATTCATTAAACGAAAATCAGATCCCCCTTCTACGATGGGAACATCTGCCATTTTATTCATCAGTTTATAATAATATTTAGATGTGAAGGATTTTGCCCAGCTGGCATCCTCCGTAGAGTCGCGTATGGTACGGACCACATCGTAACCAGCCTCCCACAAACGTATCAGTTCTGGAATCAAAGCCGGCGGATGTTGCATATCACCATCCATGGTGATTACCGCATCACCTTTGGCATAATCAAGACCACATGTCAACGCAGTCTGATGACCAAAGTTCCGTGCCAATAACACGACCTTAACTCGCGTATCGAGTTTTGCAATCTCGCGCAAAACGACAACAGACGAGTCCGTAGATCCATCATCGACATAGATAAGTTCATATTCATATGGTAGACCTGTCATAACTTTTTGTTACGGCATTGTAAAAAAATAGCTATATTTTTCTTCTTCATTATATACAGGTACAACAATTGAAACTAACATATATCCTCCGTCGATTACTTCTATATTTTTAGCGTTAAATCGTCAATATAGGCAAATTTAAAAGGTTGACAATAAAGAAGATGAACCTCATAATTCCCATAGCTATGCTACTTTTTCAGGATTTTGAGGTTCATTCTCTTCATATTATAGTCTTATCTCAAACGCTTATTAATGAGCTATTTATTTATTAAAACGTTATATTTATACATTTTTACGCATATCATATATATAGGCATTAAACTATTTGTTTTATAGCCCCGCAGCATCAATCCATGTCGTAAGATCTTCTTCTGCTGTCACCATATCTTCATCAAAAGCACCTACTACTTCAGGATAACGAGCTACCTCTACCGTATGTAGGATTGAGTCATCACGACCATTTTTTATAGGTACCAACCCAAATGCCAGAAAAATTGAGATTCATACCATTCTACAGGTTGATCTGTTTCATTGAAGGTAATCGTAATATGTCCACGCCCCAAAGTTTCTAGCACCTCTACTTGCTCTTCTTCAGCAAGGCCTGTCTTCTCAATATATATGGAATAGGTTGCACCAGTTTCACGTAATTGCTTTAGTGCTTGACGCAACTCATTTAGAACGGCACGTACATTATTATAATTTTCAATCATAGTGTCCCTCCTTTCTCATCCTATCAATCTATTCTTATTTATCTATAAACATATCAGTTTATTTAGGTTCGATTTGTATGCCCCATTCGCGAAGAACACGTAGAACGCGTTCTTTTTACCTCAGGTAATGCCTTTTTGTACAGGCGCGCTAGGGTTCAAATCCTACGTCTAAGGACTCCGGTTCAACACCTATAACAATAGCATCTTCCAATGGATTTTCTTGAATGGCACGAATGCGCAATATATCTTGCATGCCTACTTCATGAACAGAAATATGGTCCGTAAAATACTGTTCTAATTCGCGATGTGGGAACTCATAGATTGTGCCAGGTACTTCGCCACCATTAACGGCGTCAATCAAGAGGATTTTCTTCATGCCCCGCATATAGGTCAATAATTCCATGCCCATCGTTCCCCCATCAATCAAAGCTTATCTGAGGGGTGAAAGTATAATTGGCTTTTTAAATCTTCTACAACATGAACTCCAAGGCCCTCATCAGTAAGCAAAAATATTACCTACCCTAGAACGACAATAGAGTTCTCATAATCATCATAAATGGCATGTAAATCAATACGCGGGCTCTCAGAGCCCGCGTATTCTATGCCACCAAATTGTTCTTCAGTGGTTATATTAGTCATCTTGTAATTCCTTTTCTCGTGGATCGTCAGGATTGCTTGGACGATATGTAGTACCAGATGGTTTATCGATACGTTCACCACGACGGCGTTTACCGTTAAGGTCTTCAATATCGATAGGATCATGGGCATAATATTTCATGCCTGAAACCATAGCGGATACTTCGCCAGATTCTTCCATAACATCTTCTCGGAATGCCATGTACACATGAATAATGGTAAAGAATAAGAAGCCCCATGCAATATAGTGATGGATAATATGAACTTTATATTCACCACCAAATAGCGTAATAATCGGTGCAAAAAGAGTTCCTATAATACCATTAGGATCAATCATCGCATACATAGAAAAACCTGTGATGATTTCAAAGAAGAACATGATGTACACCATCATATATGCCGTTCTCGCCAAGGAGTTACGTAACCAGTGATGTTCATGCTTTTGTGGAATCATCAAATAGTGTAATGTTGTTTCGCGAAGGCCATACCAATACCGTTTTTGACGGAATTTAGGCAACAATCTATCTCCGCGATTCCAAAGTGCACCAGCAAATCGGAATATAAAGGAGAATGTCAAAATAACACCCGCAATGAAGTGGATACGACGCATCGTCTCCATAGCGAACCAGCCATCAATAGCGAAAGTTGGTTCCGGATGGCCTGTAATAGCTGCAAAACCTGGATCACCAATATAAAGGCCAGTCCAGAATAAAGCTGTTACGGAAAGCACCATTGTCCAGTGGAATATGCGCAGCCATAAACTAAATACGACATACGCTTTTTTGTCAGTATGTATTAACATAAGCCCACCACCCTTTATTTACACAATGCATCAGTATTGACGGAAATAATTTTTTCGCCTTTTTTATTGTATAAATGGGTTGCACATGCGAGACATGGGTCAAAGGAGTGGATAACTTTCAAGATTTCAAGAGGTTTGTCCGCAATCTTAACATGTGTATCAATCATAGAATCTTCGTATGCACCATGTTCGTTAGCTGCTGTCTTAGGACATGCATTCCATGTAGATGGTACGATACATTGATAGTTTGCAGAACGACCATCTTTAATATGAATCCAGTGACCCAAACCGCCGCGAGGTGCATCTACAAGACCAACGCCTTTAGCATCCTTAGGCCATTTATTTGGCTCAAATTTAGATGTATCCGCAACAGTAGTATCACCATTTTTGATGTTAGCTACGAGTTTATCAAAGAAGTATTGACTAATATTAGAAGCCACTTGTGCATCAAGGCCACGACATGCGGTACGGCCAACCATTGTCGTCATCCATACATGAGCAGGCACACCCAATACTTGGGATACAGTATCGATTTGACGAACCATCATGGATTCAGCCCAAGTTGGATCAGTGATAATGCCTTGTTTTACCTTTGTATATACGACGATATATTTAGCTAGTGGACCCACTTCTGCTGTTTTGCCTTTGAAAGTTGGGGACTTGATCCAAGAATATTTTTTATCTTCATCAAGGTATTCCCATTTTTCTTTTGTACCAGATTTAGGACCTGTAAATTTAGGGTCTGTCACACCATCGAGTGGATGAAGTGTGCTAGTACCATCTGGATATGCGAACCAAGAGTGATCAACCTCTTCACTGAGGTATTGAGGATCCATAAAATCCTTACCTTCTAATGGGATAAATGTAGCTTTATCTACACCTAATGCAAAGTTTTCTACAACACCATTAGAGCGAACGATACATTTTTTATGGTAATCGCCATCAGCAATACCTGTATACGCATCATCAGGATAATCGCCATAAGACATAACGCGTTTTTTCGCAAGGCCACCACCATCGACCATGCCTTTTTCAACGTAAATTTTACCGATAGCTAATAAATCAGGCAAGTAGAAATTACTTACTAAATCCTTAGCCAATGCAATAGATTGTTCTACAGCAGCAAGACGCTGTGTATTGATAGGTGCATTCATGTCATTCATAGAAATAGCACATGGCATACCACCTACAATATAGTGTGGATGAGGGTTTTTACCGCCGAATACAACGTGAGGAATAACTACGTCACGTTGACGGTCTAGAATATTCAAGTAATGAGATACAGCCATCAAATGAACTTCTGGTGGCAATAATTGGTAATCAGGATGATCCCACCATTGAGCAGAGAAAATGCCTAATTGGCCAGATTCTACAATTTTCTTTACCTTTTGTTGTACAGCTGTAAAGTAAGCAGTGGTAGCTTTAGGGAATTCCTTAGGATATGCAGAATCTTTAGATGCTGTTTCAGCTGGCGCTAGACCACTTACATTATAAGTAGCTAATACGTCATTTTGTAATTGTGCAGTTTTAGCTGGATCCGCACTAAGTGCAGCTACTGGGCTAACCCAGTCAAGTGCATGTAAATGATAGAAATGCACGAGATGGTCATGTACATCTAAAGAGCTATGCATGATATTACGAATATAGTTTGCATTTTTAGGAATAGTAATACCAAGTGCATCCTCTACAGCACGTAACGCTGCCAACGCATGTGTTGTAGTACATACGCCACAAATACGTTGTACGAAAGCCCAAAGGTCACGAGGATCGCGATCTTTAGCAACAAGTTCGATACCGCGCCAAGCAGTACCAGAAGACAATGCATCCTCTACCTTACCACTGGCTTCATCAACTTTTATTTCTACCCGTAAATGACCTTCAATACGGGAAATCGGATCTACTACTACGCGTTTCATTAGTGACCTCCTCCATTATTATGTTTCTTTTCATCCCATAAGCCTTGTTCTTTTAAGCGTTTTTCTTCTTTCATATCAAGAATTTTATTACGCGTAAGAGTTGCAGCACCATGAACAATAACAGCTGCAGTGGCACCAACAGCAGCTACGGTACCGATTGTATCAGCAGTTGTGATGGTATTAGCCAATGGAATATCTGGTAAACGTTTATAGAATACGTCATTATCCCAGAAGCCCTTTTCAGAGCAGCCAATACAACCGTGACCGGATTGAATTGGGTAGGATAACCCATTCCACCAACGCAAGTTACCACAAGAATTATATGTTTGAGGTCCACGACAACCTACCTTGTACAAGCACCAACCAGATTTGGATGCATCATCGTCAAATTTTTCAACGAATAGACCAGAGTCAAAGAAGGCACGACGATAGCATGTATCGTGAATACGATTGCCATAAAATTGTTTAGGACGACCTTGAGAATCAAGAGGTGGGATTTGGCCGAATAATGCATAATGCATAATTACACCAGTCATAACCTCTGGAATTGGAGGACATCCAGGAACTTTGATAATAGGCTTACCAGATACAACAGAAGATACAGATACTGTATTTGTTGGATTTGGTTTAGCCGCTTTGAATACCACCCCAAGATGCGCAAGAACCATATTCAATGATTGCTGCTGCACCTTTAGCCGCTTCTATTAAGGACTCTTTAAATGTACGTCCACCTACTGTACAGTAAACACCATCTTCATCAAGTGGTACGCCACCTTCAACAGCTAAGATGTATTTGCCTGCTTTTTCTTTAATGATTTTCTCTAAATGTTCTTCTAATGGTGCACCAGATGCAGCCGCCAAAGTATCATCATATTCAAGGGAAATCATGTTCAAAATTACATCGGATGTAAACGGAGAAGATGAACGAATGAATGATTCACTACAACCAGTACATTCATGACCATGTAACCAAATTACTGTAGGCAATTCAGTTGTTTCAGCTGCCTTAACAACGGTATCTAACATCGTTGGTGGCAAACCGAGAATAGCAGTCAACGCCACGCAAGATTTCATAAATGTACGTCGACTGAGACGTCTCTCTTGGAAGAGAGTCCATAAACTGTTCACACGATTTTTCATGGAATACAGCCTCCTTACAACAACTTTGCAGCAATATGTATATATTACCTAATCAACTATAACTATTGAGAGATATATTATCTCGATTAACTTATTATATCATTTTAAATTACATAAAACTATGACATTATGTATATATATCAAAAAAATTGATAAAAAAATCACCTAGCTAGATAATATCTACTATTATCCAGTTAGGTGTTCTCATCAATTAGAATTGTTTAAGCACTTCATTGATCAAAGATTCTAATACAGCAGCTTTTTTGTAACCTGCAAGACGATCTAATAGTTTGCCTTCTTTAAAGAATGCCATGGAAGGAATACCTTCTACATCTTCTTTTAAAAGAATAGGACGCAAAGCCTTATCTTCTGCATCTACGCTGAAGAATTTAACGCGGCCGTCCAATTTTTCTGCTACAGCTTCTACTTCTGGACGCATAACTGTGCAAGGTTCGCACCAGCCAGCCCAAAAATCTACAATAACGAGCTCTTTAGAACCTAATACTAATTCATCAAATTGTTCTACGCTTGTAATAGCAGTAATAGCCATCGAAAGGCCTCCTTTATGTGTTACATATTATAAACTATATAAGAAGCAAGCAATCATTAAGCCGAGTTCTGTTCCGCTTGCGCGGTGACGATTATCTTTCTAGGCGTACAGTCGCCTGCACGCTCGAGCGACACAACCCGGAAGGTAGGCGGGACCACCGTTAACCCTTCCCTATTCGGTCTTGCTCCGGATGGGGTTTACCGAGCCAGCCTGTTACCAGACTGCTGGTGAGCTCTTACCTCACCTTTCCACCCTTACCACTGACGTGGCGGTTTCCTTTTCTATGGCACTTTCCCTAAGGTCACCCTCGCCAGACGTTATCTGGCATCCTGCCCTATGGAGCTCGGACTTTCCTCGAGTCCAATGGACTCGCAACCGTCTTTCATACTTGCTTCAATTCAGTTTATCATAGCTGTATATACTATGCAAGAATATCGAAATTTACTATTAAAATAGATTTTTATTCAAAGAAAAAATCTGCTTGGTTCTCAAAGGATTGTACAGTAATATTCCAGCCACCTTTGTCAGATTGTTCTCGTAAATAATCGCGGATACCATCAGCCACAATCTCTTCTGTACCAAAATGGCCTGCATCTACGACGAGTAAACCTAGTTCTTTAGCTAGCTGTGCATCATGGTATTTTACATCTCCTGTTACATATGCATCAGCCTTAACTGCATTTTTGATAAACTCTGCACCACCACCAGAGCAAAGGGCTATCGTTTTAATAGAATCTTTTTTAATGCCTCCAAATCTAAGATTAGCATGTGGCAAAGATTCTTGGAGGTGCTCGCGGAGAAGCTTTCAAAATCCATAGTCTCAGGCAATTCACCGATACGACCCAACGTACGACCTACATTAGGTTCATGTAACGTAAATACTTCGTATGCCACCTCTTCATAAGGGTGAGCCTCTTTCATAGCATTGATAACAGCCTGTTTATGAGCACCATCTACGATGACATTAACGGCCACCTCTGGTACAACCGTCAATGTTCCAGCTTCACCAATGACCGGATGGGATTCATCATTACCTCTAAACCGACCTTCGCCTGCAAAACTAAAGCTACATGATTCGTAATTGCCAATACGACCAGCGCCAGCACTAGCCATTGCTTCACGTACTGCATCGGCACTATCAGTCGGCACAAAGGTGGTAATTTTATATACCATATCAGAACCGGTCGGAACAAAGCCTCTCACATTCGTCAATCCTAATCGGTTCGCCAACATATCATTGAGCCCGCCAATGGTAATATCTAAGTTCGTATGTGCACTATATACAACAATATCATTTTTTATCAGTTTCTCGATTAATTTACCTTGAGGACTATCTAAATGTAATGATTTCAAACCTTTAAAAATAAATGGATGATGGCTAATGATCATTTGGGCCTGTTCAACTATCGCATATTCTATGACCTCAGGTGTAATATCGAGAGTCGTAATGATTTTGGATACATCCCGTTGTTTCGAACCCACCATAAGGCCTACATTATCCCATGACTCAGCATAATGAGGCGGTGCCCATTGTTCCATCGATTCTATAATTTGTTTTGCTAACACCATCGTATCACTCCTAACCGATAATTAGCGCAGGCTGGCCAATTCATCTATTTCATGTTGTAATTGTTTATATTTCTCCGTATGTGAAAGTTCCACTGTCATGCCATCCAGCGCACATTGTCGTTGATATATCAAAAAATCTACATATTCATTCCACAATGCAGGTTTCTCTTTGGCTAATAAAGCCCCTACAGACCAAAGAATAGAGGTCTTTGGCAATGTATCATAAAGAGCATCATCAGAATGAATCGAATAGCTAGCATTGTCACCATATGTATCGACACAGTCAGAACGAACGGCTACAAATGCAGTGTACATTTTACCCATATCCTTCATGATAATTTCTTTGACAATACGGTATCCTTTTTCCACCATATATTGGCGTAATTCGGCCTGGCCATTCTGGGGTTGTAACACATAAAACTCCAGCGGTTCGGGACCGTTCTCAACGATATCGCGCATTAAAAACCCACCCATACCACAACAGATGGCGCCGTTTAATTCGCCCTTTTTAGTAACTTGCAAGCCATCACCAAGGCGGCAGTCGATCACATTGCTAAGCCCTCGAGATGTAACATAGGACTTTGCCGATTCCAAAGGGCCCTTATGAACATCACCAGCGATAACGCGTTTGGCCTTGCCTCTCACAATTAATTCAACAGCTAAATAACCATGATCCGTTCCAATATCTGCAATAGATTCTGCATGGGGAACGATATCAAAGACCGCCTCTAAACGATCCATCATAGGTCTTGCTTTCATAACCACCTCGTATACTAACAGGTCCACCGACCTTCATACTATCTATTCTTCATATCTATATTATAACAAAAAACCTGCCCCAGTCAGAGCAGGTTTCATTGATTCAATTTATACAAGTTTGGTGGGCAACTCATGGAATAAAGCGAACCGCTTTTATATAGGCGGTTCGCTTTTATCCCTATCCGTCTTATTCTACCTCGATAACCTTATAATCACTCATGCGCACATCATAGAGTAATGTGTTGACTGTATCAACTGTTAATTCTTTAGGGTTAAATACAGCATATTCTCCGTCGGCGTTCATCAACACTTCAAGGCCGTTCTTTACTTGTTCGATGAGTTCGGGCATATCTTCAATCAAGCCACATTCTGGGTCATCTATAATGGTGTCCACGTCCATTGTATTTGCGGACAAATCAACGATATAAGATAGTGCCTCGTAAGGTGTTTCGACTGTTGCAAGGTGTTTTTTAACTGGTGCGTATTGGTTGATAATTTCTAACATGATTGTAATCCCCTTTCATTACTGTTATAGTCTTACCTTTTGATTATATGATAACATATAATCAAATAGAATGCAAGTACTTTTTACAACTAATCATATATATGGTCTGTTAGTTCTTTATATTCTTTATCATCGCTCAAATTATAAAGACGTTCGGCCCATATATTCACAATCGCCATTCGTGAAAGTTACCTTTGTTACACTGTAATAATTGTTTTTCTGCGTCTGTTGCCTCTCTTGAAATTGGCTCATAGTCGATAACGTATTTATTCGGCAATTCATAAACAAGCGTGCATTTTACATTTTCGCCATTTATTAATAATTCCATAATATCGTACCCCTTATTAAATAGTTTCATTCTTGCGTATTCGGATATGCTCATTCCTGCTTTTTCTGCTGCAGCTTTTTAGCGCTGCATATTCATCGTTATTCATTTGAATAGCTCTAGGTTTACGGCGTCCCTCTTCGCCAACTGTAACAGGCGCCCCCTGCTCCTTACGAGCGCCGCCCCATTGGTTTTATTACTCATAATATTATCACCTCTTGAATGTATATAATGTATTATTTTATTGGCCCCTATAGTAGGGGCCTTATTTTGTTATCTGTCAGCAGCTGCATTCATGATATTTGAATACATTTCAGTTAGGTCATCAAGTAGCGGATTTGATTCAATACCGCCTAGATTTTGGTAATTGAACACTGCTTTCATGTTGGCTACAAAATCAAGTTTATCGATTTCGTCTTTGTATACTCGATATTGTGCAGCCGCTGAATGTGCCGCGCTTAGTGCGCCGTCAAACATGAGTTTCAAGAAATCCTTTTGATTATCTTGTAATGTTGCTGTGAAATCTTCTGTTATTAAAATTTTCATGGTGTGTGGTTTCCTTTCTTTTAACAACTGGTAAGCTTTTATTGCCTTACCTTTGATTATATAATATCATATATTCAAGATATATGCAAGGGTTTTATTTGCAATCTTTTGCCATTCTTTTTGATAATCTTTTGACGATTTTCTACATTCTTTTTGATATTCTTTTGAAAAATAGGCAAAATAAAAAGGGGCCTACCGCGATAGTACTTTTTAATACTAGCACGATAGGCCTTTTATGCATTTCAGTTATAAAATATTAGTTTATAACTCGTTCCATTTTGGAACAAGTTCCCATACGTCCGCCCTCGTATGGTAGGAAGATAATAGGACCACCCCGCATTATTTAACAGCTGCCGCAACTGTAACAACGCCAGCCACTACGCCCCATATCGTGCGTTGCCGTTTAAGGCGTTGCTCGGTTCTCTTGTTGCGTTTGATTTGCTCTCTCAATTCGTCCAATGAGTTCGAGGCCTCTATCAATTTCTCCTCTTGCTGCGTCGAGATGTTCGAGACCCTCGCCAATTCTTGCGCTTGTTTCTCGTTGATTTGTTTCAAGTCGCTCAACGCTTGCCCCTGTTTCTCGTTGATAGTCTTGAGCCTGCTCAATTCGTCGCCCTGCGTCGCTGTTAAGTTGTTGGCTTGCTGCAATGCTTGCTTTGAGTTGTTGATTGAGTTTTCTGCTATCGTCAAGCGCCCTTTGAGTTCGTTCCAGCTGCTCAAAGGTACGTTTATAGTCGGCTCTTGTTTCAAAGTATCCGCTGGCGAGGCTGCCAATGAGATAGACGAGCAAAATGCCAATAGCACCAAAAACAACGCGCCGAATAGTAACCGCATGTACAATTTTGTTCTTGATAATTTCATACATCACACGCCCCCTATATTAGTCTTGGTCTGTCCAACGAGCAGCCCAGCCGCGCACGTCAACATGAACGAAACCTTGATTATAATATCTGCCAATGCCGTCGGCGCCACATTCCTCGGCCACTTCGGCGAGGTAGTCAACGTTAATGCCGTCATAAGTAATATCGGCCGCTGTACCCTCTACATGTTGGGAATCTGGCACGCCCCCTACTTCTGCATTATGTTCTGGGCAACGATATCCGCTTAACACTTCGATAGGTTGCCCGATACGTTCCCGAATAGCGTCTAATACATCAACGAGCCTTTTATCGATGATGTGGTCTAAAATAGGGCGTCCGTCGCTATCATATCCATGACGGCCACACTTACAAGCGAATTCGTAATCATCAAAATATGTACCAATTTTCATTGTATGCACCTCTTATTTATTAAATACAAAAGCCACGCCCAATGATGTGAGCGTGGCACAAACAACACTATATTATTTTTTGAGTATCATATCCACTCTTGCATGAACCACGTCCAGCAAGCCCGATATGGTAGTATTTCCGCCGTCCCGCATGTTCTCGAGTATGCTCAACAATTCAACTGAGCCGAGATACAGCCATACGATATTGACGGCGAAAGCGTATTGACCCGCCATATAGTCAAAACACCATGCGGCGCCAGTGGCTGGGCAATATGTCAAAACTTTTTGTAACGAAAGGCTTGCGCATATGCTTTGAGGATATAATACCTTTTCCCCATGCAGCTGGTATGGCTATGTATTTATCCGCCATGCTTAGATTGTCTGGATTAGCACCCATGTCTACCAGCATTTTATACCCAAGCGCCGCCCATTTTGTGATGAGGTCTAGGAATACCAATAATATAAATATGCCTAGCACCTGCACATGTTTTAAGCCAATCATATATATCGCTACATCAGCGATTACGGCAAGCAAAGGCTTTTTAGTACAAACGAATCCGTCAACGTCCGCCAAGCTTCGCCCATGAAATCAGTTAATTCTTGCATGTGTTCCCCTGTAGGCTAATTATTCATTATCGAGTGCGGTTTTGTAGAAGTTACCGAACCCCGTAACCATTCCGTCAAAAGGCTCAGTCATTACAGCAAAATAGTCTGCTCTCATGCGTTCTAATTCAATTCTTGGGCGTATATTTTGCTGTCCTAAATATGTTACTTTGTGCGATTCTCCACTGCCTACGCTTTTATATATTTTTTTAATTTTAGGCATAAATAATTCTCTTCCTATTTCACCATATTGAGCGTAAATAGTTTTAATATTAGGATTGCCGATAGTATTTAATGTAGCATATAGGTTATCAAGCGGAATTTTGCTAGTTTCAGAATAGCCGATAATTTTTATTAGGTGCGTTAGAAATAAACTTAAATTCTGTTACTCCGTCATACACCCAAGCAGGTCTATCGGAAATATCATAATTCTTATCGATATTATCTGTTTGGTTCGTGAGGTCAACTGTTAATACGTTTCCCTCTTTAAATACTGTAATTCCATTTTTATCAGTAAATTGTAAGTCTTTAATACCAGTAATAGTAATATTCGATACTTTTTTGCGCCTAACATATTGTAATAATTAACTACAATATCATCTTTTCCATACGCTGGAATTGTTATAGTCGCTATGCCGTTCATAATTGCTACAGGCTCACCACTATCAAGGCTGACCTTAAAATGGTCCTCGCCTTGTAAGGATAGCTCTGTTTGTCCTTTTGTAGGTTGTGTAAATGTTAAAGGCTTGACGTTAGTCCTAGGGAACGGCTTGCCCATATTACCGATTAATGCGGTGAGTACATCGTCAACGCTGGCACTCTCACACCATACGTTACCTTGTAGCAATAACTGATGAGCGTTGTCGGCGCTTGCGTCCTTACCTTTTTCGCCTTTTAACGATTTTAGCCACTCAACATATGTACCTTGAAATCCGTTTAATTGAGCGATATTAAACGCACTTAGCCCGTCCTCACCCTTATCGCCTTTAGGGCCTTTTAGGGCCTCTAACTGTTCGGCGGTGAAATCTGCATAGGTGAATGGGTCGCCCTTATCACCTTTATTGCCTTGTACTCCTTGCGCCCCCGGAATAACAATATCAATCACTTTCGGAACCCTTGCTTTAACGTTCACATATTCAAAGTTGTTTGTATCTTCCATAATTGCACCCCCTAATGTGCTGAAATATCATGAATGAATTTCATATCACCCATTACGATTTTAATAAATTCGTTCCCATGAATAAGGAACACATCATATTTACCGCTCTTATAATTGCGGTTGATGTTCTTAGTTGCCTCGGCGCTGATTGTACAGTAAACGATATTATCGTGAATCACACATTCAGCCTCGGCCAATAATTTGCCCTGCACGCTACGCACTTTCATGATTGCCGTGCAGTTGCTTAAATCAAAATCGGCACTGACCTCGTACCCTCTACGATAATCAGCGCCGATGTGTAATGTTTCTGGCTCATTTCTGATAAAGTTCATATATACCTCGTTTAAATTTCGCCTAAATCAACGGAAACAGGAAAATCTTGATGTCCTTCTAGTTCTGATACAATATACATCATATGGCCGTCATATCCATGATTTAACGATAGTTGTGTATTTTGGCTATTACTTAAATAAGTTGTTACTGTGTTTCCATTGATTGCAATTTCTTGGGTTCGCCATGAATTAATACGTGTTAAGCCTATTTTTTTTATGCCGTTATAGCTTGTTTGCGTGTAAAAATCCTGTGCGTTTTTATTGTTCACTGTATAATAGGCATCTTTTTACATCGCATACACGCATATAATACAGTGAGCTGCTAAACAATTTATTTCTATCTTTATCAAATATTTCTAGTCCAAAATTTGTTTTACTATCTAATTTACTCGAATATACATATACTTCCAAATCCTCGATAATATCCTCAACCGCTGCGCCAGCTGGCAAGTACATAGTGAGCAAGAAAAGTGGTTGAAATACATTTCTATTACTATCATATTCACAAGTTTCACTCGTTCTAAAACGACGGCACTTTCGTGAGGGAAGTGGATAGAGTATAAATAAAATTCATCTTTATCGCGTTTCGTAATCGGCACTTTAATAAATACGCGTTGCATTACTTGCCCTTGCTCTAGGCTCCCTGTATACAAGTTTTTCTGCTGGATTTTTAAATTTAGAAAAATAAGCGCCATACGTAGGCACCCACCTATTAAGAGTAACGAAATTTGATTTTGTATATTTCAACAAATACTTTAAATGCATACACTTCTGCGTATCATCTAGCACAACTTTATTGTTATCATTTACAACTTCAAACATATGCATAGTTAGCACACCCTCTATCATTAATTTAATAGAACATTTTTTTGCCTATAGCGTTGTTATCAGTCAATGTAAAAGTAACCGTATCGCCTGTTACTTTTTGCAATATAATTAGCCGTGTATCTTTCGTTTGATAACGGATTGAATTCACGCGCTGTAAATATTTTTTTGATTTTTTTATAAATGGGTATAGTAACGCTAATTGACGGCTCGAATGTATCAAGCACTTTAAACCATACAATTTTTGTTAATGTTGTTGTTACATCAGCAACTTTATTGCCGTTTTTATCAAATACTTCTACACCAGCTGGCACATTATCACCCTTTCGCTTAAATAATGAATTAAATATTCTTTTTACAAAATTAATCAATCGTCTTGCCATAAGCCTAACCTCACTCGCAATGTATTATTCTCATCAAATACTTGAATTAGATTATCGCTAATTTCAACCCTTGCGCCGCTTGTTTTAGTTCGCAATGTGCCAATTGTTGCCGTGATAGATGATAGACTATCAACTTGCATTTTATCAGCAGTAACAGCCTTAGCCTGTATCATGCCCTCGGTAATGATGTTCTTATCAAATAATGCGTCGCCAGTAACATGCAATAATTTGCCGTCTATGCGTGTACCTGCTGGGCTTAGATTGATACGGCTCACCAGTTCAGCGCCGTCAAGGCTATTCATAGCCTCTGTTACTTTTAACTCAATGCCGCTTGAAATCTGCGTGATTTGTGAATTTACGTTGTTCTGATAATTTCTCAAAGTGCGCTGGTACGCATTGCCAAGGTCGATTATCTTGCTATCCATGCCATTGACGGCGGTCTTTACTGTGCCGACTTCACCCTTCAAGTCATTTACTGCTTTGTCTATGCCCTCTAGGCCCTGGGCTTTCCATGTCGAGTAGAGACTTATCAATTTTTAGCTTTTACGGCTACATTCTCCGCGCTGCTGCGTGGCCCCTCTCCGAACATATCAACATAGGCAACTTGTACAGCATATACGCCAGCCTCGAGCGGCACGTTTATAGCGTTTGTAGTAATGTAATACACATTATCATCAATGTATACGTTGGCGCCCTTGCAGTTTACTGGAATCGGTTCAAACGTAACGCCTATACCGCTGATATTGGCCGTTGCTTTAACTTTTGTCGGTTGCTTTGGAATAGGTATATTGTACGTCAATTCGGCTGGTGCGCCGTATCCTTTAGCAGGATTATGAGCGATACAATACACTTTCGCATTGCGGCCAGTCAATAGTGTGCTGAATGTTGTGTTATTACTGCGGCCAATTAGTCCGTCATTTTGCCCTGCATTGAGGTCTAATCTAATTTCATAATAATCTACATCGGCATTTCTAACTTCAAGCCAATTGAAATGTGCCATATCGCCGAATGAAACAGAAAAGCCCTGCGGCGCATTCGGTATTTCGCTTTTCATCTCAACTGTAATGCTTTTCGTTAAACCTTGCGATGTATTGCCGTGCGTGTCCTTTACTTGTATTTTCACGTCATAAGTATGTCCGAGTTCGCACCCGCTAACAGTGATAAGGCCCTCACCAGCACCGCCATATTTCCATGTGCCGCCTTGTTCCCTATACCACAATTCAACTGTATCGAGGCTGTTAATACGAGGTACGTCAAATTGAGCCACCACGTCAAAGGATAATACGCCGTTACCAATTTCATAGTATTTAGTATATAGCGCTAAATTGCTAACCTCTGGAATATAGTAAGGCACTATTTTATATGGATAGGCTTGTACTTCATCAAGGCCTTGCTCATTCGTGCCGAACAGGTTCATAGAGGTAAACTTCAAATATACTGTTTTCCCTATATCTTCCTTTCGGTAAGCGTGGCGATATAGTGCCTCATCAATACGAATGAACCGCGCACCGCTTGCGTGGTCTGTTGGTATAGTTGCATATTGGCCGCGCACTAATCCAGTCAGCTTATAGCTGCCGTCTGTCTGCAGCTGTGCGCCCTCATAACTCAACGCCTCGCCGTCAATCCATGATAGGGTATTCGCGCGTTCAGCGTCGATGTGCGTGCCGCCTTTCATGCTGCCTTGATTGAGTTTCACGCTCACGCCGTCGCCTGTGTTAGACAATGCGGTAAGCGTTCGCCCCATGCGTGCCTGCTGCGTGATTGAACCCACTCTTGCATAGTTCTCATCATTGTCTGATAGCCACACGGAACAGCCACCCCAACCGCTCGGCGCATTTACGCCGATAAATACTTGATTGCCGCCAACGTCGCCGACTGTTTGGAATATTGCCACATCGTTGACGCTCGGCGCCTCTTGATTGTAATCCACAAAAAGGGCGCTCGTTTTCATGCACATCATAACGTGCTGGTGCGTAAGTACCTGCTGGCTTGCCCTCAGCCGTAAATTCAAGTTGCCCGTCGGCCGCCTCGTTTACTGCTGTTATAACTACGATTTGCTTGTTAAGTTGACAAGCCTCATCTGTGAGTGTTACAAGGTCGCCAACCTCAAGGGTGCAAAAAGCCCAGTCAAGTCTAAAAGTGTACTGCGTTTTAGAATATAGCCGTTTCATGGCTAATTGTTCCGCATAGTACTGCGCTCTAGCCTTTGTATAAAGATAATGAGCCGTTTTTCTTTGAGGCTGGTTTAAGGCCATTCTTTTGCACGTCCGCCACCACTTCAAAAAGATACTGTTTCTTTTTCGTAGCTATTGGCGCGGTTAATGAATTCGACTGTTGCCTCATTGTACGCCTCGCTCGTATCCTTGCGCTTATAAAGCGATAAGCTGCCCGTCTGTGCCTGCGATAAAATCATCGGCCGTGAGGTCATATTGAATTTGATTTTCTGGCGTCCAATCGCCTACAGGTTTATCGGCTAGAGGTACGATTTTAAGGCGGTCAGTACTCCAGAATACAAGGCTGTTCGTAATCTCCGCTATATCATTGATAATACTTTGAGCCTTGGCGCTCTTTTGGTCGGGTGGTGTGCTGATTAATATATCAGCAGCCCTACAATAGGCCCGATAATTTTCAATCCCCTCAATTTGCACATCTGCGCCGACTGATTGCAGTACATGCTCGATATAGTCCGCTGGGTTTACATCAATTCCGTCGCCTGTATCTCTGAGTTTACCCATAATTTCAAAGTTGTATTGTGGTAAGCTGCCACGCTCGCCCAAATCAACCACACCAGCCATGTAAGCCAATCCGCTATATGGTAGTGCTTTGTCTGGGTGCTTAGATACCATGTAAGGCCAAGGCGCTTGCCCTTGCTCACCATTAAATAAGGTAAGTTCGATTTTTTCACTAGGATAAGTATATATTTCCTTATCACGCCACACCTTGCCAACGCCAGCGATAGGCCCCTCACATAATGCAATGGCTGCCGCCACTGTATATGTGTAAGTAATTTCAGTATGCGATGAACCACCGCCGCCCTTACCTGTTCGGGTGGTGCTGCTGTGTTCATGTGCTGTGAAATCCTCATAGTCGATGATGTTACCACTAACCCGAGTGGTCCCCAATATTTCGGGGACCACCTCACCATAAGAGGCCGTATTGATTTGGAAATCGGCTATCATGTCGGCGCGGGTTGTAGTATTTTTCCCTCTATGAAATAGAAAGCCCATTATTTACGCTCCTCTCTGTATCGGTATACCGCCCGCAATCGTGAGCGGCCTTTTTTATCGAAAAATAGTACATCATCAAGTTTCGAGATAATTACGCCATAGTCAACAAACGAATGAATTACAAGCCCTTTCCCTATATATATGGCGCCGTGTGAAATACATCGGCCATACTGATATAGCAGGAAGTCGCCTATTTCAAGCGGTGCGCCCTCTTTCACCTCATCGGCTACTTGTTGCACATACTTGAGATATTTCTCCTCTGAATGGTGCAGGTGCCACTCGTTTGAATAATCTTCTATATCAATTCTGTCGCGTTTCATTACTCCGCTATCAACAACTGCCGCAACGAGCAAATAAGAACAGTCAACGCCTACACCTTTAACCATTGAATTATTGACGTACGGCGTGCCTAGCCATTTAACGGCCGCATTGGCGATTTTCTCGCCTGTTGTTAGTTCATTAATATCTGTCATCGTATGCTCTCCTTTAATGGAACGTAAGGCGTTGCCCTGTTTCTATCCCAATTATTGAATTTATTCTTGCACTCTGTAGGCGTCTTATTGCAGCCAGCATATATATAGAATTGGTCGCCAACTCTTGGGCTTACTTCAAGGGCGCTCATGTACAGAATTACGCCGTCATTGCTTTGTAAAAATCTGTGTTGATTGCCCCGCCATTGGGCCAGTGAGCCAATCTATACCGCCAGCCGTATAATAGCCGTTCTCGAATGGAATATCTATTCTTATGGAATTAGCACCGCTGCCGAGGCCTGTAACCTTGCCACTTTTGCGGAACCTTTTAATATCAACGCCGCACTCCTTAGAGTACACACTGAAAGGACATTGCGGATAATATCTGCGGTTAGGATATTCAATATTTAGCTTTTGCACGATTGATTTTACATTTAGCTTTAATGTGAGGCCGCCGCCTTGCGTAACCTCACATAAGCCAGTAAATAAACCAACTACGCCGATGATTTTATAGCTTTCGTCAAAGAACGCTCGGCGTAGCGTCATCTCAGCGCCGTCAAAGCCACCATTATGAGCCACCGCCATAATAGGGACGCCGCCTATTGTATCCTGTTCATTTGTCGAAATACTAACAGTCATCTTGTCCACGCTTACAGTGCTGTTAGTGGTTATCTTGTCCCTTACGATAATAGGGCCGTTACTCTTATAGACTTGTCCATTATAGGAAACGTCCGCGTCTGAATCGGCCCAATAGTAAGAAACACCACTGCGTAAGCGCAACTCGTAGAGGTCGCAACTTACGAAATACTTATCATTGTTTAGGTGCTGTCTTAGCGCCTCATTTACTGCTTTCATGATTGCCCCCTATCGAGTTGTTACCAATTTGAATGTTTTCGACTTATAAACGTCGGTAAAAATGTACTCGGCCGTCATATCGCCGCTAAACCGCACTAACCAATAGTAGGTATAATCGGCGGTTATAACTGCATTCGGTGCCACTGTCTGGCCTTGCGCTAACTTTATAACGCCTTTATCACTAACTGCACGAATTGGCGTGCCATTGGCGTATAATTTCAAGTCCTCGACGTGATAAACAGGCTCGAGGAAGTCGCCGAATTTTTCTCACGGCTTGCCATGAACCCTCTGAACCTGTTCCGAGTTGTATGCCTTTCTCTTGATTGTCCTCGGGGTCTAACCATAAGAAAGGAATTGTACCGCCCTTTGTCTTAGAATAGAACCCCATGAGTTCCTTATATTCCGCTGGCTTTAGTACCTCGAAATCTGTCGAAATCGTATATTGCGGATATTTCCATGTAGTCATGGTCCGCACCTTACCCGAGCCAGCTGTTTTTATTTTTAGTATCCCATTTTTGAATCTTTTGAGATTTCCACCCCAATGAGATAATCTTAGGGAATTTCAATAAATCTGCCATGTTACCACGTCCCCGCTGTTGCTACGAATTCCCTATCTTGATTTACAAGGAATTGACGTAAGGCTCTACCGCCTCGGCTTTCAAGGAACCCGCCAAAGCTTTCGGCGTCAATCGCATTAATATTGATAGTGGCGCCGCCAGTACCTGCGCCACCATTCGCGCGGTTGATTCCGTCGCCTAATCGGTCGAATACTGTATCAGATAAAGGTAAAACAGCCTCTTCATATTTACCCTCGCCAATTTGCGCGAGTGTAGCGCCATAGGTAAGACCACCCTCGGCCAATTTCGGCATACTCTTATTGCTAAACATGGCGCCAAAGTTGCCACCTTTGAGTGAGCCGCCTAAATTGCCGACGTTACTCAATGCCGTAGACTGTGCTATGCCTGCCGCCGTGCTACTGCTCCAAGCGGCTAACCCAGCCGCCGCACTAGCGCCAAACGTTGCCATGCTAACCTGTTGCGCTAATTGGGACCATGCAGGTAGTTGAGCCTGTGCTGCTGCCACGCTCGCCGCTGTTTGCTGCGATTGTAGCATTTTGCCAAGAACAGCCTGCTTAACCTGTGCCGCTATCCATTGAGCCAAACTATCGGCAATTGTTTTCAATATGGCTACCCATATTTTGAAAACGCCTGCGTAATCGTCATAGTGCCTTGTAGTAGGCCAGAAATACCCTCTTGCAATTTATCAATACCAGCACTTGCAGCGTCCCATATCAATTGCTGACTGTTGAAATGGCTGTTCATTACTGCGTCTTGATATTCTGTGAGTAGTTCTTTTTTGAGGTCATAGCTTTGTTGAGTAGCTACATATTCATCATCAAGCGCTTGCTGCAGCGCCTCGAAATTCTGCGTCCGCATAGCCTCGTCAATGGCCCATTTCTCTTCCTGTAATTCGCGATGATATTGTAAGGCTTTATCGTTGTATTCCTTTTGCTTCGCCAATAACTCAGCATTTTTCATTTCTTCAAACGAAATAGTGCCGTCATCATGGTCCTTAAATAGAACGCCCTTTTCTTTTAACGTGTCAATATAATGCTGTTGTTGCATTTTATCCATTTTCACGAAATCATCGTTCATTTTAGCGTATTTGTCAGTGATTTCATCAATTGCGTCGATATAATCCTTTTTGAGTTGCTCCATAGGGGACGCGCTACCCGTTGAATCCTTACTAACTAGATTGAAATTGAAATCTTTGACATAATCGCGTACAGATTGCTCGATTTCGAGCAACTTTTGAGCCCCTCTTCCTGTTTAGCTTTAATGCGTTTGTCTGAGTATACTGCCTCTAGGTTGGCTAAATCCTCATTATAGTTGACATTTGCGGCTTTCGATTTGTTGAGTTCTTCAAGTTCGTTCTTATATTCTAACTGTACAAGTTCTTGCTTGTTCCCTAGCATTTCGAGATAAGACTGTAGTATTTTCTCATGCGTTTGTTTGGCCTCTTTGACGAGTTCATCTTGTTTACTCGAACCGCCGCCACCGCTGCCGCCACTTCCGCCACCACTACCGCCGCCAGTGTCATAATCAGCACCACCGCCGCCACCGCCAACGTCTAAATCACCACCGCCACCAGATAAGCCTTGTGTAATTTGCGACGCCATATTTACGCCGCCGTTTACGATTTCTTGCGCCGTGTCAGCGCTGATAGTATCAACCTGTTGTATTGCGGTAAATGTAGTACCAAAGAATTTAGCAACCTTGTCGCCTACGCTGTTGAGTTTGTTAATTAACCAGTTAAGGGCCTCTATAATCTTATTCACACCCCAAACCGCGGTATGTACGATTGTAGAGAATACCGAGGCCAACGTATTGCCGAACCCATTCGAGGCCGCTGCTGCTGTTACGAATACAGTTACAAGCGTCATAATTACGGATATTAATATCCCGACTGGGTTAGCCCTCATCACCAAATTAAGCACCCGCTGCGCTGTTGCGGCCGCTAGTGTGCTACTACGCAACGCCAAGAATAAGGACTTCAATGCAGCTGTTCCCATTGTTAGCGCTCCGACTGTCAATATAGTGCCTTGAATCGCCACTCTGACCGCTGTCATTGCCACGCCGTAGGCTCTAGTCGCTACTGCCGAGGCTAATTGTGCCGTTTTCAATGCTACTGTTTTAACTGTCAATGCTGCCGTCTGAGTACCACATAAGGCCATAGCCGCCCTGTAAGTAGTGAAAGCCACTACAACGGCCAATACGGCTGCGCTAACCCTTGGCATAGTAGTAATAAATAAGCTTGTAAAAGCTGCGTATCGTTTGGCTTATGACTGTAATAATCGCTTTCAGCCCGTTAAATGCAGCGCCAATAATACTGATTGAGGCCGAGGCTGTTGCAGCCATAGCACGGATTGCAACGCCAACGCCTTGAACGAATGCTTGAAAGTCGCCATTTTTGTGGAATGGCTGAAAGTTGTTCGAGTACAGGCTGAAACGCTAATAACATTTCATTCTGAATAGATTGACCGACTTCGGCGAACGTCATCGGAATTTCTGCAAATTTTGCATTTGTTTCCTCAGCACTATTGAATAATGCCTCTTTAATGATGTCGGCGGTGATTAAGCCTTGTGATGACATATCTTTTAATTGCCCTACAGTAAGGCCCATTTCTTGCGCAATAGATTGGGCGAGCATTGGCGCATTTTCCATAATGGAATGGAATTCATCGCCCTGCAATTTACCCGCCGCCATTGCTTGCGTCAATTGATACATCGCCGCGCTTGATTCTTCAATGCTAGCGCCCGAGATTTTGAATTGTTTGTTCAATTGCTCGACGAACATAATCGCCTCATCATTCGAGCTGAACGCGTCTTTTGCCAACATATTCAGCTTGGCTACACTGTCCGCCATATCTACATAGCTACCACGGGACCGCTGCGACGCGTCAAACACTTTCTCCATAATTTCGGCCGTTGTCTGTGTGCCGTCATTAATAAGGTTAATCCGTGAGCGTACGCTGGTTAATTGGTCGGCGGTCTGTGCTGCTGCCGTTGCCACGTCCTTGACGGCTGTCGCGGCTATCCCTATACCAGTAACAGCGCCAGCAAATTGCAAGCCCTTATTGACTTGGCCCATTATGGACTTAATTTCATCACGAATGCCAGCTGCCTCTTTGGCTACCTTGCTACCTGCCTCTGATACGCCTTTCGGTATGTCAGTACTTAGCTTATTGGCAACCTTGCTTATGGCCGCCTGTGCCTCTGTACTGTCCGCGCTGATTCGCACGTTGATATTACTATCTGCCATTGTCTATATTTCACCCCCTGCCTCTCTAAATTCACGAATAAAATCCGCCTCATCTTGGCGCTTTTGTGCGTTTGTAGGCGGATATAAAATATCTATAAATTTCTTCAGCTCAATCGCCTTTGATAATTGCGTGTTCATGATGTTCGTTACCCAGAACGCTCTATTCTGGTCTTGGATTTTGCAGCGCCGTTCATAACCCTGTACGAGTTTTCTGTACTCAATAGGCTGTAACCGCATTAATTCCCAAGGTTTTAACTCGAGTACACTATACGCAATTTCTTCGGCGTTTCTTAGCCATAAAAGAAAAAGAAGGGCGCGTTGGCCCTCGTCTAGTTTTTAGTTGTTCGGCCTCTTCCTCAATTGCCAATTTATCGGCTTTTGTAAGTTCATCGGGGAACATCTTATAATACATTTTCATGCCGTATGCTCCGCTCGCAACAATCGCTTTCATCAATGGCGCTTGCAGTGTCAACAAGCTTACATCGCTATCTTCCTTAGAAAGTAAATCGTCAATCAATTCAAAGTATTGCTGAGGGTTCCGCTTATGGTGTTTCATGCCGATAGCGTAACCCGAAACAATACTATTAATAGGCCATGTCGGCATTTGTAAAAAGTTCACCAATAGGCTTTACCTACTGCCGCCTCTAATTCCATGAGGCGCTGAATGTTGAACATAATATAATCGCCGTCTCTAAATAAATTACATGTAACTGTTTTCATAAATAAATCTCCTATTGTTTAGCGCTAAAAGTAGGATTATCGTGTTAAATTAGCCGCCAACTACTGGGCTGCTTGCTGGTGCGTCTTGTAATTCGGATAATGGACCGACGCCATTCAAGGACCCTTTATAAGTCGCAACGCCGTCATGAGGCGTGTTGATAGATAATTCTGTTACGCTGGCGATACCAGTGAAATAGCGTTTATCTGGGTACTCGAATTTAATCATTACATTATCGCCGTCAAGGAATGCTTTTTCTAACAGTTTCAAAGATTCCTCTTTTGGCATGAGCAATGTTTCGATAGAGAAAGACCATTCCTTAAGGCCTGCGATAGTAGATTTCCAACCGCCAGAACCTTTGTGAGACGCGTCAATGCTATCAGCTTTACGAGAAAGGTCGCCGCTACGCTGACCGCCTAATAATAGCCATTTAGCGCCAGCTTTTTCATCTGTGCCAACGTTCAAATATAAAAGGTAGTTCTTGCCAGCCGTTGGCATATCTACCGCCGTTGGTTTATATAGTTTTTGTTTCAGCCATTAATAAATACCCCCTTTAGTATCATTGTTAAAGTCATACAAACGAGCCTCGAATCTGTATTGAGTGCCAATAAAAGGCCTCATACTGTCATGGTCGTCTGTCTTGTTAGTGCAGCGAATATCAATGACTTGATAGCCGCTATTTTGTAATACACAATATTCCTCATTAAGCACACCGCACGCCTCACGAAACGCAATCAAGATTTTCTCTATTTTGCTTTCAAGTTCCGATATTTGCACATAGGCTGTACCGAATTCGTTGCTGTCGGATTTAGTCCATACCTCAACATAAAACTCTTGTTTCAGCATGTTATGCACTTTGTCATCTATCGGCGTACATTCGCCACGTCCTAGCATTACCATACCAAGCGTATCGACGCCCGCATTTTGAGGATTTAAAAGCCGAGTTCGACTTTTTCCGTCAAACCCAGCTTTCTCGATTGTGTATTTAATTTTTTCTAGTAATTCAAGCCACATGTTAGCCACCTCGATATAGTGGAATACATCTATATCCCGCATACTTCGCTGGCTGCCCTGTTAGCTGCTCCGCCGTGATTTGGTTTTCTAAAACCGCTATTCTAGCATTGATATATGTCAATTTCTTAGAATAATAATCATCGTCTTGGCCGTTGCGGCTATACTGCCCTACCAATGAGGCTGCCTTATTCATGCATGTCTCTCGATAGCAGTACAGCGTTACAAGTTCATCAGCAACGAAAGAGCGAATTACATCGCTCTCTTGTACACCTAGCCGTTTAGCCAGTACATACAGCCATTGCTCGGCTTTTTGTCAGCGTTGTTTCAAGCACGTTAGGGCCTAGTAGCTCATCGTCGAACGTCATATTTTTGAAATTCGTATAACATATATCAAACCCCTTACAGTTTAATTTCTAAATGCGTGCGGTTGGCGTTTAACTCAATATCTCGAGCCACATCATTAAGCGATACATCAACCGCTTTTGCGAATATATCACGAATTTCGTCGCGGCTATGGTCTAGCGCCTCATATAAGAACGGGTCGGCCTTTTGTGCCTCTGTGATGTACTCGTTTAGCGAACACGAACCCATTACCACCTCACAGGAACCCAACGCAAGGCCTTTTTTTCCTTTTTGGAAATATGTCATGCGGCCGAGTTCCCTCATGCACAAACGGGCCATAATATGCGGCTTGACTGTCGATATATACCTCTGCTGTCTTATCGCCAATCATGCGCACATCAATAGCCCTCTCGAGTTGCCCCGTGTGCGATGTGAATTTGTGATTATTCTGCGCCGCCGTCTGTACCTCTCTAGCGCTAGCCTTTTACCGCTTGCCTCAATCTTCTCTCAAAGATTTCACGCGCATTCATGATTATTTCTTACTGGATTTTGTAGACTTTTTCGCGCCGTCTGTGGGCTCTTTGTCTGGCTCTTTATCGTCTACTCCGCCAGTGCCGTCTGTGGGCTCTTTGTCTGGCTCAAATGCAGGCTCTAATGTATAACCCTCATCAAGCAATTGTTCAGGAATGAATTCATCATCTGTATATTTGACTACGTTCATTCGTACAAGTCTGTATTTCTCCATGATGTACCCCCAGTTGTTAATTAAGCGCCAAAGTTAGCCCATACGCTAGCCAAGCGATTTTTTGGAACCCATACATCGTGGAATTTGCGATAATCGATAGACCAAGCATTTGCCTGCTGTGTAGTGTTAGGGTCAAAAATACGCATTTGGTCGGTTTTAGATACAGCAATCGCTGCCGCACGGCTCATAATTAGCCAGTTGATAGCTTTCGCGCCTGTATCTGCTTTAAATCCGCCTTTTTCTTGGCCGCTAGTTGTGCCGTCATTGAAAACATATTGAGATTTCATGCGAGCGCTAGGCACGCCAATAATAGGAATTTCATTGTAAATGCGAACGCGTGTATTGTATGCGCCATGTGTAAAGTTACCTACATCGAGCAAGCCTTTTTTACCTGCTGCCTCGTTCAAAATGCTTTGAACGCGCGCACTCATTACAATTACAAGGTCGCCAGTTTCACCGATTAAGTCCTCGATTTCCATGATTTCCTTTGTTTAATTGTTTGATGATGTTTGTGTCATCTGGTGTGAATGCGTCTGTTTTACGGCTTTCTTGTTTGGCATATGCGCCACCTTGGAATAACGATAAGCGTCAATTTCTGGAATTACTTGTTCTTTTTGGAACGCTGTCATAACGTTTGTGCCTGTTGCAAGGAAGTTAGATTCATCAACGTCCATGGAATCAAGCAAGAATTTACGGCCGCGGTCTTGCGTCAATTTGAAATCTTGATATTTCAAGGATACGCCGCCACGATTATAACCATTATCGCGGTCATAATTTGCCAAGCCGTCAACGGATAAAGTAGGAATTTTAACAGTATCGCCGCCGTTATATTTAACTTCGCCAGCGTTGACTTCCATAAATCCAGATGTAGCACCTACTACCATTTGTTGGTCTAGCAATGTTTGAAAGTTCTGAGCCATTTGTAAAGTGTTAATTGCCATGTTTTACCTCTTTTCTATGAGTAAATTAATTATTTTCGCTTGGCGGTTTAATGCCAGCGATTTTGAACATTTCGGCAAGTTGTGCGTTTCCGCCTGTTGCATTGCCAGCACCTGCACCACTGCCGCCATTTTGTGCCGTTTTAACCGCATACGGCTTGTCAGCAAGGAACGCCGTCGCACACTCTTCGATAGTGCCAATAGTGCCGTCCTCTTTCTTCCAGCCATATGAGCCGTCATCTTGCACGCTAATTTGTCCAGCGACTAGCTTGCTGAATGTTTGGGCGTCTGTACAATTTGCCTTTTGTTAGTGCCGCAATTGTTTGGGCGCTAATTTCTGAATCTGTACGCTTTTTGAATTTCATCTTGTCGAGCCTTTTCTGCTGCCTCATATTTGTCTGTAAGGCCTTTTAACTTGCTTTTTCAAGCGCAATGATTTCGGGCGTTTTTGGCCTTTTATTCGCCTCGTACTCGTCAACTTTACCTTTCAACTCGTCGCGCGCCGTGGTTAATTCGGTAATTTTGCTTTTCAAGTTTTAGGCGTTCCGTTTTCGCCCCGTCATTGATTTTTGGAAATCTCGGCTTTAAATCCTGCAATTAGGTCTTTACCACCCTCGATTTCTTCCAATTTTGCGTACAATTCTGCTAAAGTCATGTATCGTTCTCCTTTTCAACATGAATGCGCCACCTTTTCGCCGCTTGCTACTGAGTGGCAATATAAAAAGGCCCTATGAGTTCGCTCTCATAGGCCTGTAAATCTAACGTTATTCTGTTTTCTTTGGCTCTCGAACCTCGAACGGCTGATTATTCCAGTTCCTTGCCTGTTCTTGCCACGATATTTTACCTTTTCGCACATCTTTCCGCCCTTGAACGCCAAGAATGCGCTCTTGATTGGTTTTAGATAGCGAATTGATGTATCGCTTGCCGCCCTCTTCGATATTTTCCTTTGTACTATGTATATCAACCTCGAAATCATATACAGGGGCAATCTTGCATAAGCAGTGAGGGTGAGCTGGTAACGTTGGGAATTTATCTTTCGGATATATTCCCTTACCCAACCCGTAGAAATCAGCATTTGCGTACACGTCGCATATATCGCATACAGGGTGGCGGCTGCTTAGTTGCCACTTCAAGGCCACTACATCATCATCATTCTTATAACGTAGCATTTGCCCGTCTGCGTAAGCTCTTGCCGCCTCTGTGCGTGCTATCCGTTCGGCGTTGTATCGCGCTTTCTCTTGCACTGCCACGTTTACAGATTTTGATAAGTCAATCGCACTCGCCTCGTCAACGGCTTTTATCAATCCAGTATATGCAGCGCGTAGGCTCGGCGTTGTATTCTGTCGAACCTGCTCTTTCTGTTTGGCGTAGCACATACTTGAATTGAGCTACTTCGTCATCATTCAAATAGTTAGGCCATTTTAGCTGTCTAACCATTTCGATATATTTCGGTAGCTTATCCGTTTGGATTGTGCCGCCGTTTCCGTAGCCCTCAAATATGGCTCTTGCCATTTGCTTGATTGATTTACCACGCTTTAACGATTGCCGAATTACTTCCGCCGTATCGCGTTGTATCTTGGCCGTGTTATTGTGTAGCCGCATTGATAGGTTTAGGCCGTCGCTCGTCCAAGCCTCTTGCATTGCCTCGCTAATTGACTGCGTAGAGTAATTAAAAGGCATATGACCCGCTACACGATTGGCAACCAGTACACCATGATATGCGGCGTTAAAATTCTGCACCATATCAGCCGTAAGAGGCGCCTCTAACAATTTCATAATAGGATAAGACTTATAGGCCACTCTAACCGCCATATCTGGCGAATATCCAAGGTCTATAAGTTCCTTTGTCATGCGTTCAAATTGTTCGAGTGCCTCGTCAATCGCTTTTCGCCGTCTCTGTTTTCTTCATCGTCTACGCCCTCATCATCGCCATGCGGTGCGCCGCTATCTAACTCATCAAACGCTTTATTTTGACGTGCCTCATCGGCTGCTTGTTGCGCCTCGTTGATGATTTCGTCTTTAACCTCTTTCTCGAGGTTAGGGCATGTAAGCGTCAATCACTTTCTTCAAGATTTCACTATCGAATGTATCCGAATTAAATTCTAGGTCTTTCGCCTGTTGCGCCTGTGTGAGGCTTTCCGTTACATCATTTACTTTGAAATCTCGAGGGTACTCGCAAGAATACTCAATATTATCACCGCTCCATAATTTATAGAGTGTGATAATGTCATATTCTGCGTTTTCACATTGCACTGCAAAATCAGAAAGTCGCTGATTAGTACGCTCAAAGTCCCATTGTTTAGCCACGCCGCTCTTGGCTTGCTGTACTCCAATTACTGAATCAATACCGCTCATGCGATACATTTCATTGATGAGCTTATCGATTTGAGCCATAAGCACCTCAGCGGGTCCCCTTATCTGGTGCGATAAAGTCTGGTGCCCTTGCTGAATCATGAGGATATGCGAGCAAGTTATCCGTTCCAATTGTTACATCTGAAAAGGCCGTTACTATCTACTGGCATAGTCAAGATTGAGAATGTTTGATTGTAAAGAATTTGAGACAATAATGAGCATAAGTTATAAACATGTGCATTCGTTTTGGCGATACTCAAATACTCGGGCGGTGGTAGTATGTCCCGCTTACGAGCAGCACGGCCAAACCATTGCACAATAGGAATATGCCCTATATTATGCTCACCCTCTCCAATCGTATTGCCGTCGCCGTCTTTGATGTTCCATGATGTAGGCGTCCAAGTGTGGTAATGCGTTTTGACTGTGCCGTCCGCATTTGCCAAGTATGTCGCATAGGTAAATACAGATAATCGGCCATTATCATCGAATGTGAAATTCATTACATTCTTAGGTTCTACCGCCGTCAAATAAGGCATAGAACGATTTGCCAACGCATCTGCCAGCGAGTTGCCGAATTCTGTTACATTATCAACAACGATGTACATCACGCCGTAGAGTTTTGCAAGTGTTGCATTTTGACGTGTAAATTCCTGTAATGTAGTTCCCTCTCGGTCTACATCGTTAATGAATTCATCAAATAATACAGATTTGCTATATTCTCGTTTGATTTCATCTTTAAAAATAGGGTCTACGCTCGCGTTGAGGATAGGCCCTGTATAGTTTAGATAATATGCAATTTGACGCCTAAATTTAATCGAATCGGTTCCCTCTCGTCTGTGTGGTGTGATTGCTGCACCGCTGGCGAACATACCGCTACCATAATAGGCGTCATGCAGTATCTCGTATTCATCGGTTCGAGGATTAGAATAAATAGTTGCCATGTATTCCCCTTTCTAATATATGTTAATGCGGCCACTTCTAACCTGTGGCGCGTTAATCTTCTCCGCTATCCCTGTGAGTGCGTCGGGTGCGTCATCGTGTGCGTTCTTGCCCTCTCGTTGGTATCTCGTAATGTCAGCAGCCAACTGAGGCCACCTATCACGCCAATTCTTAGGCATATATATGTGGTTCATAACCCATGTAGCATTAGACTGAATGCGGGCTATTTTGTTGCCGCTTTGATGAAACATATTAATCACGCACTTATTAGAGTTATATTTCTGTTTGAGTATGCTTTGAACGTTGCGGCCAAATCCACGGCCGCCGTTATTGCTTTCAATGTCAGCCACATTCACGCCGTTTCTATGCAGCATATCCGCTACCTCTGACTCTGTGGTTTCCATGGCGTCCTTTGTATAGACTACATCAAGCATATAAGCCTCGCCCTCATATACGCCGTATGTAAAGCTAGCTAGGTAATCGCTGCCAGTATCGGCTGTATCTGTATAGTTCTTGATACAAGAAAATAACACATTGCCTTTTGTATCTCTTGGCAATGTGTCATATGTAAGTATTTGCGTATACAAGCACCCTTTGAGGTCAATCGGTACTTGCTGATAGTTAGCGCTGGCTATATCTTCGCCCATAGCGCGAACCTTTGACATATACGAGGCCTTAGACAATACCTCTTCACATAGCATTGAGCCGTCATCTTGTAAGGCTTTCATTGTAATGACTTTCGCCTTAAATAACGGGTCATCTTTAAAATGTTCTATCGCTCGGCCTGCTAGGTCATCACTCGCCCAGCGCGTCATGATGATTATAATCTTGCCGCCCTCTTCCAAACGTGAAAGCATGGTATTTGTAAACCATTCCCAGTGCTTTTCTTTCACGCTAGCATTATAGGCCTCTTCGCTATTCTTAATAATATCGTCAATAATCATCAAGGAACAGCCGAACCCTGTGGCTGTACCTGTTGGCGATGTAGCAAGATATGAATTTGTATATCCCTCTAGGCTCCATAGATGAGCCTGTGCGTCGCCTACTGCTACATGAACGCTAGGGAATACGTCGCTAAATACGATAATATCATCATCGGCCTTATTCTCTTGAATTGCGTTTCTTACCGATTTACTAAACATTTTAGATAATGTCTCGTTGTATGAACCAGTCATTATCTTGGCGGCTGGGTTATTCCCTAGCCACCACTGCGTAAGGTGCTGCGCCGTTAAACTCTTACCATGTCGAGGCTACGGGGGCAAAATTCATGATAAGAACGTTATATTCATCATTCTTGATAAAATGCTCTAACTCATTGCATAGATTGACTAGGTATTTTCTGCTTTTCTTGTAAAAATTACCCGTTTTTAGTTGGCAATAATAAAAAAACTCGCGCCGTGCGAGTTCCCTTTTAGCCAGTTCTATAATCGTTTTCTTTCTTATCTCGAATTTGCATATCCTCACCACCTTTCATGCGTGTATATCGAGTTTAGTCATCGCCTATGAGTTTTTTTAATATCAGCCGTATCAATTCCGTCGAATGGGTTTTTAACCTCAACGGCTGCGTCTATGTTCTTGGTGTCTCGCCAATCTGCGGGACGTCGATTCTTAAGCCAGAATATTAACGAGGTAGAGTTCGGCGCCACGTCCTTAGTAGTGCGTTTCACCTCTACAATCTCGCTCTCGCCAGTATCTGGGCTGTATATACGCTCTTTCACCACTTCATCATATCTGTACCCCATAGCGCTTTTAAGCAAGGCGTTTTCTACCATAATGTCGATGACTTCCTTGCCTCTTTTTAATGCGTTTGAAAAGTCGGTATATTTTGCTTTCCACGCGTATAAAGTAGTTCGGTTAATGCCGATATTGTTGGCTATTTGTTCATCGGTGAGGCCATTGCGCGCCCAACCCTCTAGCTTAATCAAATTATCTGGCTCAAGCCATTGCTCATATTTAGGCGTACGCCCTACTCTACGCTTTTTCTTTGGTTCTGCTTTCTTCGTCTTAGTCGCCATAGTCTCACCTCGTTTCTATGAATAGCAAAAGCACCCCGCCGAGTTCCCTGTTACTCGTGCGAGGTGCTTTCTGCCGTTATGCATTATAAGTACTATGAAAGGAGGATAAATGAATCGTAAAACCTTATTACAACACCATTCACCACTAATATTATACCATTGCTATATTGCACTGAATATGACAACTTTTTGACAACTTTTACAACGCATAAGCTCCAAACAGATATATTGAAAGGTCATCTATCCCTTTTTCGAGCCACCTGTATATGTTCCGCTCTACTGTGTTATGTTTCTCGGCTATTTCGCCGATTGTCATATCGTTAATATAGCGGTCAATCACACATTCACAATAATGCTTGCCGCTGTTTGTGCAATATTCACTATACGATACTAGCATTCTATCAATGTGTTCAATAATCAATTCAGTGCGCCGCTTACTGGCAAGAATTGCCTCAATTTGCAGTAGTCCGCGGCGGTTAAATACTTCATACAATACTGTTTGCAAGTCGCTCGGCGTTAATGTATCCTCACTTTTAGCGATAGCACTTTTACAATGTGCTTTCATGGCCGTGTATCCCTCGAGCAGCGTTGTAGTGTTCTTATAGGCTCGCTCGTTTTTCTTGGCAAGCATATCTTCATTGTGTCTGTTAAATTCAGAAATCGCCGTTTGTGCTGCTGTTTCTGCAGCTATTTTGACGATTTGCTCTACTTCCCCCTCTGTGAAAGTCCTTTGATGTTCCATGTTACCCCCTTATTAGCTGCGAAAGTATCGTTATAGCGCATATAATCCCCATTGTCATGGCAATGCTAAACAATACGCATACAATCAGCATGGCAACATTAGATACTTCGATTATTACATTATCACGTTTTCTTTTATCCAACTCTTACCGCCTTTCCGTTGACTATCTTATAGGCTGTTTCATTTCCATAATATGCACCTTTTTGGAATACGCTTGTTTCTTATTAACCACTGCTTGACGAGTTTCTCAACACCTTGACGTAGTTCAGCGATTTCACTATCAGATACGTCTCTCATCGCCTCATCATCATCTACTAAAATTTCGCACTCATCTTTAAGCACATTGACTAACTCGCCAGCCCAACTATATGCACTAGGCCACCACTGCGTACACTCAACAATGTAGAATATATCTTTATTTTGCTCTTTTGCCTTTTGTACACCTATACACTTAGCGGCCGCCATGCCTTTGATTTCTTTGTCTTTCGTCCATTCGTAATTACCGCTCTCGAATGTAATCAAGTATTTGTTCATGTTCTATCACCTGCCAATTTTGCACATTCCCAACAGCTCGGCTCATCACAAACGCGATTACTCCATGATGTTTTACCGTTAATCCACGCGTACACTTTCCCGTTTTCGTATTTTGCAAAATGCCTACACGCCCATAAGTCTTTACTTCTCATTCTGACAAATATAGGCGTGTCTACCTCAACGCTTTCCCAGTCAACAATGCCAATGTATTCACCAATATCAATGCATTGCCATTTATCAGCGAAACATGTGCATTCTGTCGGCACTCTCGGCGTCCATACAGTCATAAGCGTGTCGCACTTGTAAAAAAATACTCCGCCTTTTGCAACTTCGGCTTTTCTGTACCCTAATTCGTACATAATTTTTGAATAAATAGTCCGTGAATTCTTTCTTTGTCATACTGTCGCCTCATTTCCTATCAATTAATACATTGGCTCTTACATATATTTCGTTACAAGGCTCGCCTTTTTGTAATTTCTCGAACGTACTGCAAGACTTTTTGAAAATTATCTGGGCTTATCTTATCCATACATTTGAATTCAACTATTACGAACCCTCTATAATCCGTATAACTTACAATTTCATCAATTCCGATTTTTATCAATTCATTGCGATTGTACATGCTACACCTCTTTTACAATCCAACTCTCTCGCATTTGCAGCCTTTCAAAACCACCCTATCGATACACATCATTAGCTTTCGATATTCTAGTTCCGTGATTTTGCCGTCATTATAAAACACCGTACATTTATGACTGGCGTTTATCAGTTGCTTAAATCGTAGCTAGTTAAAAATGTAGTCTTTAAGATTTTTGTACAATATTGTCATGCTCTATACCTCTTTAGATTCAGCAATTACAAACAACATTATTGAAGTAGTGTAAACTCCAATTACTGTAAATAGTACTCTTAACACATCACTGCCAGTAATTCCTAGCAACCCAATTATCCAAAGCATTAGGACAATTGCGAGCGTTACGCTCGCAACCTTTCCAATTAATCCAAATACAGCGCTGATTATTAGTAATAACCCTTTCATTATTTCTGCCTTCTTTCAATTCTGCCACTTCATTAATCAACTCATTTACTAGTGCCTCGAGCTGTGCGATTTTGCCTTTATGGTTCAATTCGTACTCGCTGCCTTTACCCAATCGGAATGATACGCCAGCGTTTATCATTGCAGTGCCGCCAAGCGTTGCGCCGATGTTGAATAATACATGTTCATTCGGTGCGTAGAATGCCCCAATAGCGGCTGTATTAGCGTTTTTGTAATGTCCATAGCCAGCCGCAAAAAGTTAGTTTGTCATTGGCGTTATAGCCTAGATAATGCAAGGCGGAAAGTGCTGCATTAGCTGCGCCAGTTTTTGCCACTTCGCTCAACACATGAGAAATCTGTCCCGTTGTGTTATGTTCCAGCGTTGTAATTCTAGCCTCATGATTTTGTAATTGGCTTTCATGTTGAGAAATTGCTGCCGTATTATCGCCGATACGCGTATTTTTGTGCGGTGATAGTATTATTTACCGCTGCGAATTGTTGGCTGGTAGTATTGGCTAAATTTTGAATCGCTACGCCGTTGCTGCCGATTTCGTCATAAGCAGCATACAACTGACTTCCATTAATGGCGTCTGTGCTGCTAGGGCCTACTTGTCCCGCTGCGACGTTGGTGATTTGTCGAGTGTAATATTGCACACCACCATAACCAGCGCGGCCCTTGCTGCCTACCGATACAACGGATTGAGGGGAATCTCCAGCGAAAACATGCGTTACGCCGTTTACAAGCGCTTGACGAGTGGCTACAGCCTCATCTGTAACACTGTTAGTCCCCAGTGCCACACCGTTCGACTTATCCGCGATTGTATTATTGCCAATCGCTAAAGCGTCGATTGCTGTCGCTTTAGAGTGCGTCCCGATAACTGTAGCGCCTTGCCCCGCTGTTTGGCTGTTAGCGCCTAGAATAGTCTGTTCTTGGGAATTATCAACGCGGTTATTATAGCCGAGTACAGTAGACTGCCCGCCGTCTACTTGCATATTATTGGCGCCAATTACAACGCTATTCTTGCCGTTGACTGTGTTAGTTCTGCCGATAACGATAGTATCTCACCGCCAGCATACGCCCCTGTTGCCTGCGGCGATTGTGTCATAAGCCGACGTTTTTGGCCTGCGAACCAATCGCATAAGTATATTCGGTTAGCGCCTCGGCGTGGCTGCCGAATGCGAATGTATTACGCCCCTCAGCTTTTTGAATTGTTGCCGCCCGCGAACGCATTCGTTCCGTTCGTGATGTTATTCTCGCCGAATGTTAGCGTATTATTGGCGTTTGTTTGGTTCTGATATCCAAACACTGCCGCACTATTAGCCGTGGCGATGTTGTCAGTGCCGCCAATTGTGTTATTTGTACCAGCTGCATATGCTGGCGCTGTTAATGCTGTGATTGTCATACTGCTGCTAAATATTTAATGTTCATTGTGTTATCTCCTTGCATTCTTCTCGTTTAATATGATATGGCTCACTATTCTCTACGAACATACCTCTATGGTGGTATCCGTGGCGGTTACACCATGCACGAAATACCTTTGTTAGTTCTTCGCTTAATTCGTCTACATGCTCACGTTCGACGTTATATAAATAATCATCGTCCGTGTCATAGACTTCATCTGGTAAGTAATCTATAACACTTTCAATCACGCTGTCCCCGTCAACGTCGGGAATGTAAAAACTAGGGTGTCCGATTCCTATAACAATATCTGCGTTCTCATCTGCTCTATGTAAACATAGATAGCTTTTTGACTGCCTGCTCTACGCTATCCTCTGACCACCGATTCCGTCGGGTGTAACCCAACAATATTGTTTTTTATCCTCTACAAACATAATTAGGCCCCTTTCATCGCTGCTTTTCGTTTATCAATTGTTTCTCTTCGCCTAATACCGCCTAATCTATTGCCACACGCTCGACTGCAACATAATTGGCGTTTGTTGTAATTCGTACAAGTGAATGTTTTCCCGCAAATCACGCATTTCTTCGTGTAATTCTGTTTGTGCATTTCACGCTTATAATCGTGTGTTGTATATTTGCAATCACTCATGGGCGTGTCATTCCATACATCGAGATGAGCCAAGAATGTCGGAATTTTGCGTTCAAAGCGCTCAGATATTGCTTTCATAGTCTTTTATCTCCATTGCTTTTTATTTCTTCGATAATCGCCGTTTTCATATCTTCAAATAGCTTTTTCATCTTTTTCTTTTACTGTTATAGCCCCAAGAACGTCCCTTAGCAACGCCGCAAGCGAACGCCACATATTCAACTACGCTGCATGCGTTTTCTAAAATCCAACTCGTTCCTGTGTATTCTGCTTTAATATATCCCATGTTATCCCCCTTAATCCGCAATTTCTGCGCATACAAATTTCAATGTAATTTCATTTGTGATGATTTCTTTCACGTTGGCGATATGGCCGCAATCAATCGTAATTTGATTATTGATTACCTCTTGAATGGCGGTCGCTTTTATCAATTGCGTCGCTTTCCGATGTAGCTGCTATAACCGCCTCTATATCAATTTCGCCTTTTAGGCGTAGTCTGTACTCTGTTTCGTTCATGTGTGGTTTCCTTTCATCATTAATTTTCGATATTCGATATATGAGATTGAGGTAGGGGCTTTCGGTTTAGCCTTAGCCCCTATCTTGGCAACTTGTCGGCGTTTTGGCCGTTGAGTGGTGTCGCACTCTCTAGCTTTTTGCCTTGGCATATTCCTCGCATAAGATACTTGATTCGGTAATTTGATGAATTGCAATCACTACCCTAGGATTGTCCTTGTCAAGCCCTACGATTTCGAGCCGTCATAATCCACAATATATTTATCGTCCTCAATGATTCCAGCGTCTTGCAATATGTCGGAGTTGCTTGTAACAGGCCAACCAAATCGGGCCAGCTCCGTCTGTCTTGTAAATAATAACGGCAACATACTGAGATTGGTCCTTGAACAGCGCCAACATGTGCCAGCTGCAACAATGCCGCCTTTTTCGTATCGAATAAATGCGTCCGAGGGTAGGAGTTTTTCTGATATTGTCCCTTATCACAATGCGGGCGCTGTTCTTTTTCGTCCTTGGCTGGCCGTGAATTACAATTTCCAAGATTTCACCTCTATATCAATTCTTAAAAAATACAAGCCAGATTGTTTTACCTCTACGCTGCCCGATAAGCGGCTCACAAGGGAATAATTTTTCACCATTGAAAAGGATATTTGCTGCTCATTCCATTTAAAAATCATAGTTCCGTTTGGTTTTAACACTCGCCAACATTCTGCAAGCCCTTGCTATATATCTTCCTGCCATGTATTTTTTAAGGTCCCATATTTTAGGCTTAAAAATGACGTATCTCCAGCGCTTACTAAATGAGGCGGGTCAAAAATGACTAGGTAGAAAGTTTCATTTTCAAACGGCATTTTTCGAAAATCTTCTATTATATCTGGCCGTACAATCAAGCGCCTGCCGTCGCATAAAGTCGTGTCCACTGTTCGATTGTCCATATAAACAGTATTTATATTTTTCTTTTGTCGAACCAGAACATTCTAGAGCCACAACACGCGTCTAAAATTTTCATTCGTTGTAATCACCTCTATGTCTTTTGCATTAATTTTTAATTTGGCATCGATTTCCGCCCCGTCTTGCCCCGTGTAATATTTCTCACGAGTATTTTATCGTCGAAAAATTTAAACGAGCATACAGGGCGAATAAATCAATTTTCTAATCTGTGAGACTGCCCCATGAACACCGCAATTTTATACTCGCCTCGTAAGCGGTCATATATGCAGCCGCTGTAATTGTCCTTAGTCCATTGGTCGCTGTAGTTTGTGGTAAGGATAATCGGCCTCATGCTGTTGTATCGTTCAATGATGATACTTTCGACTTTGGCCGCCACCCAATCCGATTTGGAATATTCCGCCCCTGAAATCATCAAGCAGCAGCATTGGAATGTGTTTCAGTTTTGCTCATAGGCAAGGTACGCCACTCTATCGCCCTTTGATAAGGTGAGCATAGTGTCAAGCAGGTTAGGCATAGAAATCATCATTGCCCCTGTGTTTAACTTCATCACCTCTTTCAAAATGCATACAGCGAGCGATGTTTTACCAGTGCCAGCTGGCCCCCTTAGTATGAGGCCCTTTCCTGTATTCATGTACTCCGCTAGATTGTCCCTATAATCCTTAACGATTGCATACGCCTCTTTGTTGGCGCTCTGAAATGTGCCATGCTCTTTGAGCCAGTCAAAAACTCATACCGTAGTATCGCTTAGGAATACCAGCAGCTGCATATGTTTCATTGATGTTCGAGCGGATTACAATCGGCTTGTCATAGATTGGCTTAAAAAACTCAATCTTTTCCGTAGGTCTTGGCCGCCTCTTGCTCCCAGTTGACTGACTCGTCTTTTCTCGTAGCCGTTCGATTGCCGCCTCTATGTCCATTTGCTCCATTTTCTAACCTCTGATTTTTCAAAATTCCCTCTACATATTGCACCCGTGATTTTCCTCGTTCTTTTGCTATGCGTAAGGCGTCCGCTACATTGACAAGACCATATTCAGTGATAAGGTCATTAAGTGAGCCTTTTAACAAAAGAGGAAATCACTCCGAATGAGTTTGTCCATAAATCATAAATATCAATATTTGACATAGGGGTAAGAGATTGAGAATTTTCGATTTCTTTATTTTTTCTAGTTGTAGATATAGTTATATCTCTATCTCTGTGTCTAACTATATCTATATCTCTATCTCTATTATCTATCTCATCTCTATCTCTTTTCTATCTCTCCGTAACAGGTTTGTAACGATTGCGAACATTCTTGTAACATAGGTGTAACATTGTTACACTCTGAACCTTTTGACTTATCTCGAAGTTTCCGCATTCTACTGGCTGCAGCGGTTTCTGAGCCTGTATTATTATTTGCCTCTGGTAGATAATACTCGTCATTTTCGCATTCAATTAATAAACCATTTTTAAGAGATAATTTACAGTTATTTGAACGTTTTGTTCATCTTCATCAATGTCGAGGGCTAACTCTGAAACGAATGTATCCTCATAGCCGTCAAAGTATAATTTCCCGCCGTCACGATTGACCTTAATAACATTTTTGAGATAGATAATTGTGTATGTATCCCCACCAGCTACCCGCCGCAATCGCTTAATTTCTTTCTTTTGGAAGAAATCTTTGTACAGCCGTAGCCAGTAATATCGCTTAGGTTCTGCCATGTTGCTCCTTTCTATTTAACTGGCGCGAATGTAATGACGTCGCGGTCATTCGTGCGTCTAAATAATCCAATTTGTAAGCCGTAATCTAGCACGCTTTTTACATTGTTAGCACTCACGCCCGTCCTTGTTTCTACATTCACCATGAATGACGGCGTATATGGAATATCGGAATTATCAGGGCGAGTAATATATCTCTCACCTTTACCCAATCAGCGCCAAACTGAGCGAGCATTTTATCGTTATTTGTCATCATGCACTACCTCGCCCGTTTCCGCGTCGATAACCTCGCCACCTACGATATAGGTATCACGATTTTCTGCAGGTTCGTCCGTCGGTTCCTCTGTTTCTGCGTCGATTGTTTCGCCGCTGAAATTGACATCAAAATCGCCGTCATTGTTCATGCTAATCACGCCGCCGTCATTGGCTAGGGGCTTTGCTCATTTGAATACTTTCAATGCTTAACGGGCCGTACTTAGAAAGTAGGCGTTTAAGTACTGTTTTCTCGGCCATGACGTCGAAATCTGCAAGGCCCCATTTGTCGGTACCACCCTTATAGTTTTGACTATATTTCTTGGCATGAGCCTGCGCCTCGTCAATAGTCATGTACAGCATTTTTTCAAATCCGTTTGTAAGTCTGAAATAGGCTAGGTATCCGATGACTTTATCGCTTGTACGTTCGCCGAATCTGAATTTATCGAGTAATCTGTTTTCATATTCAAGCTCGCCCTCGTATACTGTTTTTGCCCCAATATCAATATATTGGCCGCTGCGTTGGGCTAACTGGATATACCCCTTATAACCTAGTTGAAATTGTGCGGCGCCTTTATAAGGCACGATATACGCAAAGCCCAAACTTTGATTAATCGGCAAGTCTAACATGGCCGCCTGTGCTGCCGCGCCGATGACTGTAGCAGGGTCAGCTTTCATAAGATAATGCTGCTATTTGTTACAGCGATAATACTGAGATAAACCCAGCTGCCTTTTTGCCGAGCATTTTTCAAATTTCTTTTGAAAGCTAGCGTTTCAAGCATGCCTTTTACTGTCTTAGCCTCTTTTTGAGCTACGATATTATTTTTCTTTAATTCGATTCCTGTTGTAGTTGCCATTATTATTTATCCTCACTTTCTGGGAATGCTTCGCCTTTAACACCAGCTACATATGCACGCAATGCGGCGATTTCTGCTTTTAGTTCGAGCGATATTTCTTTCATGACTATCAACTCGCATATTGCTATATTCGAGATTATCTTCTAGCTTTTTGTTAAGTTCATTTAATTTTGCTATTTCTGCGAGTAAATCGCTTTTCTTTTTGGTTTCGTTTCTACGGTTTCAACTGTGATGTTTTCTGTATTTTCCATTATTTCACCCCTATAGTTACTGTCTTTCTTTGATAATCAACTGTTACAATATACGCGGTATCAACTCCGCAATTACCTATGATTTTTACATCGAAATCACAAGGGACCACATTAAGCAGCTGTGTCAATGAATATGCTTTCATTATTTAATGTCCATTCTGCGGCTAGGTTCGCCGACTTTAATGTATTTCTTATGTAATTCTGGATAGTCATCCTTGAACGCTTTTGTGTCGAATGTTTCCCGTGCTTTTGTAGATTTCCACGAAACGAAATGCTCGCCGTATGTGGCTCTTTTCGTTATCTTTCAAGAAATCTTTCATCACGTTTTTCAATACCACGCTTTTTAGTCTCTAACTCGGATAATTGATTTTTGATTTCTAAATAATCAATAATCATATTCCCGTAGTTAGCAGGTAGTTCCACGCTTTGACCGTTGCTCTTTTGATAGAGTTTTTTGAGTGCGTTTTCACACTGTTTCGTATCGTCTGGCGCTGGCATGGTCTTACTTTCGACTAATTCCCAGAATGCTGCTCCAGTATCAATAATCGCTTGAATGACTTCATCATTGCGCTTGATTTCTTTATAAACAAACGTATTACCACCAATAAGAGCCGCTATCCACCAGCTAGATTTGCCAGTAACCGCCATATAATGCTGGCATTGGATATAATAGGCGTCTGGCACGTTATCGCCGTCCCATTCATTAGCTTTGAATGCGTTCGCCGTCTTACATTCGAGGCCAGCATCTAGGCCGACGATTTCTCGGTCGATGTTAGCCAATAAATAGGGATATTCCTCACTTTGTAGAGTGAAATTGTTATTGCGCACCTTATACCCGCTACGTTTTGCGAATTCTTGCGCTACTACTTCCTCGAGTACGTTCCCCCAATACATCGGCTCGCTTTCTTTTTCCTCTACTGTATCGCTCGTTTTATCAAGCCATACGTCAATAGGGCTTCGCCAAGGGCTTAACCCTAGTACTGCGGCCATATCTGAACCGCCGAGGCCTAACTTGCGAACCTTTAGCCATTCCTCACGAGTGGCGTTTTTGCTGTCAAAAATTTTCTTGTACATGTTTGTGTGGTTTCCTTTCTTTTGACAATTAAGAATAGATACATTACAATGTTGTTGTGTGGTTTCTTTCGTTTTTAACGATTGGAATTTTTGAACAGTCAGCTTTTTGTTGACTGTTCTTTTTTTTATGCCAATAACACGGCGATAATAACGAGGCAATGTAAAACGAGTACCGCCGAGAGTGCCATACCTGCAATCATTAAACATTCAATAATAAAATTCATCGTCTCACCTCTAAACTAACCAAAGCACCACGGCCGCATATATCAACGCTACCCAGCCAATAACGCCTATAATATCAATAAGTTTCATTCTGTTTTTCTTAACGCGTCGAGTGTCTGCGACGCGGTTTTTGTTAGTGTCATCATTGTTGCTATTTCCTTTCTTTAAAGTGATATACTAGCTGGCTTAGAATGTCGCCGCACACCCAGCCCATTAATTTGTGTGCTTTCTTTAGTTGCTGCGTTCTTGTTTTCATGTTTTTTCTTTCTCCATTCTTCAAAAGCTTTCACGTTTTGAGGGTTACTATAAAATTTGTGAATTTCGTCAATGAACAGCGTCATCACATCACGCCCTTGCATACCGCCACATACCTTTAGCGGTTAGGATTTCATGGATTCGTAAGCGCCTCTTTTGCGTCCATTTCGTTTGAATTCTAGAATCAAGTCGGTCGTCATTTCGCGTGAATGTAAACGTTTTGATTTTGTATATCCTTTTACCCATTTCGGATTTATACAATATCCATTGTCCGTTTACGTTCCGCTGGATTTTTGCCTCATGTAAAATCTGATTTAAGGCTCTAGCCGATAAATCATAGTCAGCAGCAACTTGCGTAGTTGTTAGCGTGCTGGTGCTGCTTAGAATTTCGTCAACATAATCTCTTACTGGTTGAAATTCTGCGATTTGTTGCTCTTGCTGTGCTATAAGTGCCTTTTGCTCGTTGATTACATTGTTGGCAATCTTCAAGGCTCGGCTCATGACTTTTTCTGGGCTGTTCCAGTCTTTTTCTACTGCGATAAAGTACTCTAGCCTCTCGGCCTTTGTCATTTCTTGCAAGCATACAAAGCTGTTTGGCCATTTCGATAGTTAAGTTATGTTCCGTAATGCTTTGTCTACCACCATTTGAGTTATGGACTTTTTTGTCCGTTACTCGATAATCAAGGTTTTCAACAAATCCGTATTCACACATTCTGTTAAACTATTTAGGTATGGTGTTTCAATCTCTAGGAACATATGTAAATCTCTACCGCTTACATATTGCTCATCATTTTCGCTTACGTTGATTGGAATTAAATTCATATTGTGTGTGGTTTCCTTTCTACCTATAAAAAATAATCTACTGTTGTTCCGAAATAATCGGCGATTTTTTAGGCTGGTAATGCTAGGCTTGTATAAACGTTGTTTCCAAGCCGTTGCTGATGATGTTGGGATTCCTAAATCTTTACATATCTGATAGACTGTAATATTTTTCATCTTCAACAAAGCCTCTATTTTTTCATATTCCATTGATTCACCACCTTTCTATGTGATAGAATTAGTTAAGAAATATTAATTAATTTGTATTGCGTTAAGTTTTCTTAACGTTCCCTATGGCTATATATTAGCATAGAAAAACTGAACGTTCTTAGTAAACTTTTTCGTTAATCTTTCTTAACTATTTTTATAAACAAGGTCAGAAAAATGTACGAAAGATTTAATAAAAGTACTGCAAGAAAAAGGGCTAACAGCCCTACAAGGTGGCGAAAGATACAGGCGTTTCACGGTCTACGCTTGCAGCATGGAAGAAAAAAGAATACACGCCTAAGCTTGATAAACTGCAAAAACTAGCCAACTACCTAGGCGTATCTGTGTATTACTTAACTGGCGAGGTTGACGGTTTCGACGCCATGCGTCAACAAAAGATAGACTTCATTCATCAATGTGGTGCAGATATTGACTTATCCATGTATGACGATGATTCTATTGACGATTTGTATGTGGCGTGTGCGCTAAAGGACGTTATCCAGCAGCTTGAAATACCACAATAAAAAGGAACCCTCTACATTGCTAAATATAGAAAGTTCCGACGGGATTAATTTAAAGGTTATTCTTGAGCGTGATAATGTATTGTCTTATGGTAAGCACATCATCACAGACGATGAACGGGCTACTATTAAGGCACTTATAGAGGCGTTTTTAAAAGGAAAGTAAATATATACTATTAGGGGTATTAGTATGAAAAAGTTGATTATTGCGGCTGTATTCGCATTATGCACGTTATCGGCGCAGGCTGTAACATTACAAGATTTGAGCGATTATAATAGATATACTCAGTTGCCTAATGCTATGAATGAAATTCAATTCATGCCGATTGATGTGCAGGTAATACACTCAGATGATAATAATAAGTTGGAAATTATCACTCTATATATTCCTATATGCGAACACATAGGAATTTTGTTATAACCGAATTTGTAAAGCATTATTACTATGATTTTACCAATCGAAGTATTGTATTAGAAATTGCCGAAACTAACCTTATCGACGGCCGCAATGGTAAAACATTAAGAAATGGCAAGCATAACCCGCCGAAACGAGTTGAATTACAACAAAATACATATGGTTATTTAGAGGCTATGATTGCACTAGGTAACGCGCAACGTGTAGGCAAATTTACGCCACCAGCTGCAAAATAAAAAAAGCCCCCTATCAAGGGGGCTATACTTATACAATTTGAAAGGAAATCACACAATGAATACTACCGATTTACAAACAGGCGTGATATATGCACGCTACTCGTCCGATAAGCAACGGGACGAATCCGTAGAGGGCCAAATACGAGAATGCACCGAATACGCCCAGCGTGAGGGTATTCTTATTACTAAAATATATACAGATAGAGCCCTCTCCGCTCGTACCGATAACCGCCCAGAATTCTTACAAATGATACGAGATAGCGCAAATCAAACATTTAATTATGTTATTGTCTATCAGTTGGATAGATTCAGCCGCAGCCGTGAGGATAGCGCCAAATATAAAGGTATACTCCGCCGTAACGGGGTTAGAGTGCTGAGTGCCAAAGAACACATCACCAATGAGCCTGCGGGTATTATCCTCGAAAGCATGCTCGAGGGTATGGCTGAATATTATTCTGTTGAGCTATCGCAAAAAGTTAAGCGCGGCATGACTGAAAACGCACTTAAAGGGAAAATGAACGGCTCGGCCGTTCCGCTTGGATATGACCTTACAGAAAGCCACCATTTAGCCGTGAATGCTCACGAGGCCAAGGCGGTAAGGTTAATATATGACTTGTATCTAAAACAGTACTCTCTAACCAAAATAGCAAATATTCTACATAGTAAAGGATATACAACCAAACGAGGCGGTAAGATTTCGTATAGCGTTGTCCGCAGCATATTGAGTAATGAGAAATATATCGGTGTGTATCAATGGGGCGATATTAGAATCGAGGATTCTATCCCGCCTATTATATCAAGAGAAATATTTGACGAGTGCAACGAGTGCTACCGACTAGAATCAAGAACAAAGGACGTAGAAGTGAAATGTATAATTTATGTGGCCGCTTGATATGCGGCGAGTGCGGCGGGCATTATATGGGGTCTACTGCCACATCACGCAACGGCGAAAAACATCATTATTATGTATCGTACCAATCGCCGTAAATACTATTACATGCAATCGCGCCAAACATGCGCCGCGATGAATTAGAAGATTTAGTAATCAATCGTACTCTTGAAATTCTAAAAACAACCCCAAATTATCGCCCGTATAGTTGATTTAGTTATGTCTGGGTATAATAACACTACCCAAGAGGCTAAAACGGCCATACAGGGCATACAGGGCAAAATAAAGGCCATTGATACAGAATTAAATAATTGCATGGCGGCGATTAAGCAGGGTTTTATTAATGAGCGCCTAAAAAACGAAATCGAAAGCCTAGAAAAAGAACGTCAAGACCTACTCGAGCAAAAAGCGAACCACGAAAGCGTAATCTCGCCTATCAAATTTACAGCCGAACATATCGAGTACTTTCTTGAAAGAATGGCAAACGAAAACCCTACCACAAAAGCAGGCCGTTCGCGTATTCTTGATACTTTTATCAAGAGCGTAACCGTATATAGTGATAGGGTTGAAATCGTATTTAATTATAAGAATGAAATGCCAGAATTTGGCGTTCAATCTGCAAGCGGTTCGCATTTTTAGCGTTTTGGT